>Ga0307507_10000013_pt1 | contig 242708 bp, 213 predicted proteins | sample 7_EM_MG_FD_207223 | JGI IMG/M metagenome (GOLD analysis project Ga0307507, IMG submission 207223) | Populus trichocarpa ectomycorrhiza microbial communities from riparian zone in the Pacific Northwest, United States - 7_EM | ecosystem: Host-associated > Plants > Roots > Unclassified | place... | reverse complement strand
AGGAGGTCTGCGCAGTGGTGTCCTGGGCAGGCCGACGACAACGCAGCCAGGCGAAGGTCATCGGCACGCGAGCCCGGCCACCACTCCGCGCACGCTCTAAAGTACGACGTGCACAGTGACGCGGTCACCAGGGGAGTGCGGGGCGGAGCAATGACTACGGGACCTGAGGCGGGGTACTACGCCGATCCGTCGATACCGGGGTACATCCGTTATTGGGACGGCACACAGTGGGTGGCGGGCACGAGCCGCCCGGCCCACGAGGCCTTGGAGGAACAGCAGCGGCAGGAGCAGCGGGAGGCGGTCCAGCAGGCCGTCGCCGCGCAGCTCGCGCCTGACCCGCAGCCGCAGGTTCAGGTCCAGCCGCAGGTCCAGCCACAGCCTCAAGTCCAGCCGCAGCAGTACCAGGACCAGCCTGCGGATCAGCAGTCCTCCGTCGCGACGATGATCGTGCCCTCCGCGTTCGGCAACCGCGGCGCGTACGGGTCGGGCTGGGCCCCCGGGCAGGGCGGCGGCGCCAGCAGCTCGCCCTTCGACGCGATCCCCGGCCTCTACCGCGGCGTCGAGCCGGCCGAGGAGGAGCCCGAGTCCCAGGTCAGGGTGGTGGAGCTGGCCTCGGCGGGCTCCCGGATACTCGCCCGCATCATTGATCTCGCCATCGCGACCGTGCTGTCCGCCCCGGCGACCGTCACGCTGATGCTGATCGCTCACAAGCACGACCACGCGTACGTGGAACGGCTACGGGCGCAGGCCACGACGACGTACCGCACGCTCGGCCTGGACCCGCTCGGCATCGCGCTGTGGGTGGCCGCTCTGCTGGTCGTACTGGCCACGGCCATCGTCTTCGAGGGTTACCGGCTGCCGCGCACCGGGCAGACCACCGGCCGCCGGCTGGTCGGCGTCCAGGTCATCACGGTCGGCACGGCCGAGAATCCGTCCGGCGGCGCGGCCTTCTCCCGGGCCCTGCTGTTCTGGCTGCTGGCCGTCATCCCGGTACTCGACGTGCCGGCGCTCGGCGGGGTCCTGTGGGGCCGCCCGTACCGGCAGGGCCTGCACGAGAAACTGAGCGGGACGCTGAGCATCCGCGCCTAAATCCCGGGGGCCCGGACCCGGGGCCCGGCGCGCCGCGGGAGTCGTCGGGCGTCGGACTGTCAGACCAGCGCCTCGCGACGCTCCCGGCCCGCCTTCGGCAGCAGGTCGAGATCGCTGAGCGAGTCCACCACCCGGCCGACCTCGCGCACCGCGAAGCCGCCCAGCAGGGCTCTGACCTCGCGGACCGTGCCCTCGTCGAGTTCGGTGACCGCGTCGACGACGTCCACCGTGTCGGTCCGGGCCAGTTCCTCGCCGACCGCGGCCTGGTCGGCGCCGTGCAGCGCGGCCGCCGTGGCCAGCAGGACGTTCAGGATCCCGGGCAGCGGGTCGGCGGACAGGTCGGTGACCGGCTGCCAGCGCTCACAGGACCAGGAGAATCCGCACCGGGCGGCCGTCGCGGTCCGGATCGCGTCGACCAGGGCCGCGGCGTCCGGCGCGTCCACGCCGCAGACGGAGAACCGGACCGAGCGGCCGCGGGCGAGGATCAGGTCGAGCGCGTCCCGCCAGCCCGGCCCCAGCGCCAGTCCGACCGCGACCGGGACGGTGCGGGGAAGTTCGGTCAAGACGGCCAGGCTGCGGTGCACCGACTCCACGCAGCGCCGGTCCCGCTCCGGTGCGACGTCGATCCCGACCGCGGGGCGCCGGGCAGACACCCCGCGCCAGGCCGTGAACGCCGCGGCCGCGGTGCCGCGGATCAGCACCGCGGCCGCCGACTCGCGCAGGACCGCGTCGGCCGCGCCGTTGGCGCAGGCCTCGGCCGCGACCACCCGGCGGCCGACGGCCGGCGAGAGCACCGGCGCGACCGTGACCGGCCAGCCGCGCCGGGTGGCCGCCCCGGGGCCGCCCGACCTGGGAAGCCCCGAGAAATCGTCGATCAATGCGTGGAGTAAGAACAGCGATACGCCCGGTGACATGACGACAAGCTAGCGCCGCCCCGGCGCCCGGACAATCCATGCGATGTTAATTCGCCGCGTCGATTCACCACACGGCCGAACAACGATCACGCGCGTTCGTGTCCACATAGTGGAATTCCCTGCGGTGCCGGATCAGCTGCCGCCAGGCTGGTCCGAGCCAATAGGGAGGGTCCATGACTATTAAGCGCGGCCCAGCCGCCGAAGGCAGCATCGTAGCCGAGGCTCTGACCAAGGTCTTCTACACAACCACGCGCCGACCAGGGCGTTTCTCTGCCGTCCGGTCGCTGGTGCACCCGCGGCGGGTGGCCAAGACGGCGGTGTCCGAGGTCAGTTTCCGGATCGATCCCGGGGAACTGGTCGCGTTTCTCGGCCCGAACGGCGCCGGCAAGTCCACCACGATCAAGATGCTCACCGGGATCCTGACCCCGAGCAGCGGCCGGGTCGAGGTCAACGGCCTGGTGCCGTACCGGGACCGGATCACCAATGCCCGACATGTCGGCGCGGTCTTCGGACAGCGCTCGCAGCTGTGGTGGGACCTGCCCGCCCGCGACTCGCTCAGCGTGCTGGCCGACATCCACGGGATCGGCCCGGAGCGGTTCCGGGAGCAGGTCGCCGCCTTCGACCGGATCCTGGAGCTCTCCGCCTTCTGGGACACCCGCGCCCGGCAGCTCTCGCTCGGCCAGCGGGTGCGCTGCGACCTGGCCGCCGCGCTGATCCACGACCCGGCCGTGCTCTACCTCGACGAGCCCACCATCGGCATGGACGTGGTGGTCAAGGAGCAGGTGCGCGAGTTCCTGCGCGACCAGGTAGAGCAGCGCGGCCGGACCGTGGTGCTGACCACGCACGACATGACCGAGGTCGAACGGCTCGCCTCGCGGATCGTGCTGATCAACGGCGGGCGGATCGTCTACGACGGCGGCCTGGACTCGCTGCGCGAAACGCACGCCGACGCCCTGCACGAGGGCGCGGACCTCGAGGACGTGATGCGCAAGGCATTCGGCGGCGCGACCCCCGGTCCAGATGACGGCGCCGGTCCCGACAGCGCCGACGCCGAACTGCCCGGCCTGGAAGCGGCGATACGGCCGTGACCAGTGCCACACTGCTCCCCAGCGCGCACCCGCCGCACGGATCGCCCGCCGGGCAACGCGCGCGCCAGTCCCCCCGGGTGTGGCGGGCCGCCCGGGTCACGATGCTCAGCGAGTTCTACGAATGGGGCCGGGTCTCCTCCACCCTGGTCATGCTGGCCACCCGGGCCGCGCTGACCTACTGGCTGTGGCACGCCCTCTACGCCTCGACGACCAGCAGCGCCGGGCTCAACGCCCAGCAGGCCACCACATACGCGATGCTCGGCGTGTTCTACATCGCGTTCCGCACGGTCAACCGCTGGGCGGCCCGCGACACGATGGTCCAGCACATGCTCGAGGGCACCATCGCCTACTGGTTCCTGCGCCCGGTCAGCCCGCGCCGCTACTACTGCGTCAGGGCCTGCGGGGACCTGGCCTACGGGGCCTGCTGGGGCGCGCTGGCCTACGGCGTCTGCCTGACCACCGGGGTCATCTCGCCGCCGGTGAGCACCCGGGCCGCCCTGGCCACGCTGGCGACCCTGGCGCTCGGCCTGGTCATCCTCTACTACCTCAAACTGCTGATCGACCTGGCCTGCTTCTGGACCGTGGTGAACTTCCAGCTGGTGATCATGTACGAGATCGTGCAGAACGTGCTGGCCGGCGCGCTGGTCCCGCTGTGGTTCTTCCCCGGCTGGTTCGCCTCCTTCGACCGGCTGCTGCCGTTCCAGGGGACGCTCAACGTGCCGCTCTCGCTCTACATCGGCCGCACCCCGGTCTCGCAGCTGGGCGGCGACCTGGCCGTGCAGGCGGTGTGGATCGCCGTCCTGGCCGCACTCAGCACCCTCGTCTGGCGGCGCGCGGCCGCCCGTGTCACGGTCCTGGGAGGCTGATATGAGCGCACTGACCGTCTACCGGGACGAGAACCCGGGCCTGCGCGAGCAGGCGGGGCTGTACCGGCGGATCACCAAGCTCAACATCAAGGCGCAGGCGGCCTACCGCGGGGAGTTCGTCCTCGGCCTGGTCTTCGGCCTGGTGTGGCAGGGCTCGATGGTCCTGTTCGCCGGGGTGCTGCTGCTGCGCTTCCCGGGCCTGGGCGGCTGGAAGCAGGGCGACGTGCTGCTGATCGCCTCGATGCGCCTGGTCTCGCACGGACTGTACGTGGCCACGTTCGCGAACATCTCCAGGCTGTCGATGTACGTGCAGGAGGGCCGGATGGACGGCTTCCTGCTGCGGCCGCTGCCGGTGTACCGGCAGGTGCTGCTGACCCAGTTCATGGTTCCCGCCTTCGGCGACCTGCTGGCGGGCCTGGGCATCTTCACGCTCGCCCTGTTCCGGCTCGACCTCGCCTGGACGCCGCTCAAGGTCCTGTACGTGGTCGGCGGGATCCTCGGCGGCATGCTGGTCGAGGCGGGCGTCCAGACCCTGTTGGCGATCCCGGCGCTGCGCTTCACCGGCATGTTCACCTGGGCCAACTGGGTGGACCAGATGATCTCGACCTTCGGCAACTATCCGCTCAACGTGCTGCCGAACCCGGTCCGGGACGCGCTGACCTTCGCCTTCCCGGTGGCGTTCATCGCGTACCTGCCGGCGGCGATCGTCACGGGCCACACGGCGAGCACGGGCATCCCGCTGTGGCTCACGGCAGGCGCCCCGGCCATCGGCCTGTTGTTCTTCCTGGCGTCGAAGGCCGCCTGGTACCGCTCGCTGCGCTGGTACTCGTCGGTCGGAGGCTGACCTGGATCAGGACACTGTGATCACTGGGTCACGGCGACCATCGGGAGGCCGCAACCGTCATGACACGGAGACGACCCCGGCGTCCTCGAACTCTGTCAGTGTCCTGGCGAGGGTGTCGGGGGCGACCGCCGCGGTCTTGTCCAGCAGCACGCGCACGGCGAAGCCCGCCGCGACCGCGTCCAGCGCCGTCGCGCGCACGCAGTGGTCGGTGGCGATGCCGACCACGTCCACCTGCTCGACGTCGCGCTCGTGCAGCCAGGCGGCCAGGCCCGCCCCGTCGGTCGTGGCGCCCTGGAAGCCCGAGTACGCCGCCTCGTGCTCGCCCTTGCGGAACTCCGCGTCGAAGGGCAGGTCCGCCACCGCCGGGTGGAACTCGGCGCCCGCGGTGCCGACGACGCAGTGCACCGGCCAGCTGTCCACGTAGTCCGGGCCGTCCGGCGGCGTGCCGAAGTGGCCGCCCGGGTCGACGTGGTAGTCACGGGTGGCCACCGTGTACTGCGCGCCGCCGGAACCCTCGGCGACGTAGCGGGCGATCTCCTGCGCCGCCGCGACCCCGCCGGTGACCGGGAGCGAGCCGCCCTCGCAGAAGTCGTTCTGCACGTCGACCACGATCAGTGCCCTGCTCATCCCCGAACTCCTGCCCTCGTCTGCACGTGCTGTCCGTACGTGAGTCCGTATGCGCTCGATGTACTCGGCGAACCCGGCCTATGCGTGTTCGTAAACAGTAGGGATCACCGCGTCACCGCGCGAGAGCTGGGTCGCGGAGATCGGCAGCTCGGCCACGGACCGCCGGTGCAGCTCGCGGCTGCGCTCCAGCGACGGCTGCTCGACCGGCTCGCCGTCCACCAGCAGCGGCGTGATCAGGTTCCGGCCCCGCCCGGCCAGGTCGGCGGGCGGCTCGCCCAGCCCGACGACCTCCGCCGTGGCCACCCCGTCGCCGTCGATCCGGCGGTACGCGTACTTGCGCCCGCCGCGGCTCGGCTTGTCCGGGGCGCGCTTCTCCACCGGGACCATGGACGCGCCGTCCCGCGCCGAGTCCGCCCGCGCGACCAGCTTGTAGACCATCGAGGCGGTCGGCGCGCCGCTGCCGATGACCAGCTGGGTGCCCACGCCGTACGCGTCCACCGGAGCGACTGCGAGCGCTGCGATGGCGTACTCGTCCAGGTCGCTGGTCACCACGATGCGGGTGCCGCGCGCACCGAGCTCGTCGAGCTGCTTGCGCACCCGGTGCGCCATCCAGAGCAGGTCTCCGGAGTCCAGCCGGATCGCGCCGAGGTCCGGCCCGGCCACCTCGACCGCCGCGCGCACCGCCTCGGCCACGTCGTAGGTGTCCACCAGCAGCGTGGTCCCCTTGCCCAGCGTGGACACCTGGGTCTGGAAGGCCTCGCGCTCGCTGTCGTGCACGAGCGTGAACGCGTGCGCGCTGGTGCCCACCGTCGGCACGCCGTAGCGGAATCCGGCCTCCAGGTTGGAGGTGGAGGCGAACCCGGCCAGGTAGGCCGCCCGCGCGCTGGCCACCGCAGCCTGTTCGTGGGTGCGCCGCGAACCCATCTCGATGCACGGACGGCCCGCCGCCGCCGAGGTCATCCGCGAGGCCGCCGCCGCGATCGCCGAGTCGTGGTTGAGCACCGAGAGGACCACGGTCTCCAGCAGCACCGCCTCGGCAAACGTGCCCTCGACCTGCAGGATCGGCGACTGCGGGAAGTAGCACTCCCCCTCGGCGTATCCGTGCACCGTGCCGCGGAACCGGTAGTCGGCCAGCCAGTCGAGGGTCGGGCGGTCCACCACCGCGGTGCGCTCCAGGAAGGCCAGCTGCGCCTCGCCGAAGCGGAACCCGGCGATCGCCTCGAGCACCCGGCCGGTCCCGGCCACCACGCCGTAGCGGCGGCCGTCCGGCAGCCGGCGGGCGAAGACCTCGAACACCGACCGCCGGTGTGCGGCCCCGCTGCGCAGCGCCGCCTGCAGCATCGTCAGCTCGTAGTGGTCGGTCAGCAGCGCCGTCGAGCCCGCCGCCTCCGCACCCCGGCCCGCGCCCTGGCCCGAACCGCCGCCCGCCCCACTTATCGTCACCATGACGCTAAGTCTACTCCGCCCCGGAGGCGCTGTCGCGATCCGTTGCGCCGAACCGGGTGTGAGCCCGCTCTCAGATGATGCGAAGATGGAAACGTGACCAGCGCACCGGTTGAAGTGGACCGGCCGGACGTCGAAGGCGAACAGGAAACCGCCGAGCAAACCGACCGGCCCTGGAGCACCATCGTGTGGAACGACCCCATCAATCTGATGAGCTACGTCACCTACGTCTTCGAGAGCTACTTCGGCTACCCCAGGACCAAGGCGCACAAGCTCATGCTCGACGTGCACCACCGCGGCAAGGCCGTCGTCGCCCACGGCAGCCGCGAGGAGATGGAGCGCGACGTCTCCGCGATGCACGCCTACGGGCTGTGGGCCACCCTGCAGCGCGCCTGACAGCCCGAACCGGCAGACCGGAGAGCGCCCCGTGCCCTTTCGAAAGGACAAGCGTGCTGTGATCGCGGCCTTCACGCACGGCCCCGGGAACTCGGTCCTGGTCGACCTGCGGGCCCCCGAGGCCAGGCTGCTCGCCGACCTCTTCGGCGACCTGCTCGAGCTGCTGGCCGAGGAGGGCGCGGCCCGGCCCGGCGCCGGACCGGTCGACCCGCTGGCCGCGCAGCTGGGCCTGGACGGGCTGGGCGACGACACGCCCGCGGCCCGCCCGGACGACCCGGCGCTGGCCCGGCTGTTCCCGGACGCCTACCCGGACGACCCCGACGCCACCGCCGAGTTCCGCCGCTACACCCAGCCGGACCTGACCACGGAGCGGCGGCGGCGGGCGACCGTGGCGCTGGAGAGCCTGGAGCGGATCAAGGGCGGCGGGCGGCTGAGCCTGATCGCCGCGGAGGCGGCGGCCTGGCTCGGCGCGCTCAACGACCTGCGGCTGGTGCTCGGCACCCGGCTGGAGATCACCGCGGACGAGCAGGACCCCGGCGAGGGCTTCGGCCCGAACGACCCCCGCACGGCCTACGTGCCCGTGTACTACTACCTCGGCTACTTGCAGGAGACACTCGTCGAGGCGCTCGCCGGGTAGTCGCGGGCTGTCACCGGCCACCACAGCACTAGGCTGGACCCGTGTTGACCATTGACGAGGCCATCCGCGACGCGATCGTCGAGCACGCCCGCGCCGACCATCCCGACGAGGCCTGCGGCGTGGTCGCCGGCCCCGCGGGCACCGACCGGCCGGAGCGGTTCATCCCGATGGCCAACGCGGCGCGCTCGCCCACGTTCTACGAGTTCGACTCGGCCGACCTGTTCAAGCTCTACCGCGACATGGACGAGCGCGACGAGGAGCCGGTCGTGATCTACCACTCGCACTCGTCGACCGAGGCGTATCCGTCGCGTACGGACATCTCCTACGCATCCGAGCCCAACGCGCACTACGTGCTGGTCTCCACCCGTGACGCGGACGGGCTCGGCGATTTCCAGTTCCGCTCGTTCCGGATCGTGGACGGGGTCGTCTCGGAGGAGGAGGTCGCCGTGGTCCACGATGCGGCCGCCCCCGGGGGTGAATCCGCCCGAGACGGCGCGTGACGGTTCGACAACGGTCCCGTGCGCAACGTGTACCAGGGTGATCTGCCGTCGTCGCCGCCCCGTACCATCGACTCGGGGAATCAGACGTCGGTAGATCGGGAGGGATGAGCGCCATGCGGAACCTCCTCTCGGCGCCCGTCTTCGCGGCGCGCTACCGGCGCGTCTCGTACTGGTGGGCCGGTTCGCGGCTGCTTCTGGCGCTGTGGGCCTTCCAGGGACTGCCGTACTTCTCCCGCGGCGCGGTGCTCGGCGACGTGGTGATCTACCGCGGCTGGGCGAACGTCATGACGCACGGCTCGTTCCCGTCGAGCGACCCGCAGTGGCAGTACCCGCCGGCCGCCGCGCTGGTGATGCTGGTCCCGAAGGCCATCGCGTACGTCGGGATCGGCTATGTGAACTCCTTTTTCCTGTTCGCGCTCGCCGCCGACGCCGCGGTGTTCCTGCTGCTGCTCGGCCAGGCCGACCGGATCGCCGCCGAGACCCGCCGCGCGCCGCACCTGTCCGGGATCTGGGCCTGGGTGCTCGGCATCCTGGCGCTCGGGCCGATCGTGCTGATGCGTTACGACGTCATCGTCACCGCGCTCGCCGTCGGCGGCATGGTCGCGACGGTCAAGGCCGCCGCTCGCCGCTCGCCGGAGCGGGCCGAGAAGTTGACCTGGAACCTGCGCGGCGCGCTGACCGGCCTCGGCGCGGTGGTGAAGGTCTGGCCGGTGGTGCTGCTCGCGGGCGTGCCCGGCGGCCGGCGCGGGCTGCGGACGCTGGTCTCGGCGGTCGTCGGCGCGCTGGTGGTCTGCGGGCTGCTGGCCGCGGCGATGCCCGGGGCGCTCTCGTTCCTCAAGCACCAGTCCAGCCGCGGCATCGAGGTCGAGGCGGTGTTCGCCTCGCCGTTCATGATCGCCTCCTGGCTCGGCTACCCGATCAAGACCGTGCACGAGGACGGCAACTTCCAGCTCGCCGGGCCCGGCACGGGCGTCGTGGCCTCCGGGGCGATCCTGCTGACCCTGCTGGGCTTCGGCATCGTGCTGTGGTGGCGGGTGCGCAGGTTCCACCCGGACCGGTGGAGCCCGGCGCTGATGTACGACGCGGGCTTCACCGTGCTGCTGGTGATGGTGGTCACCAGCCGGGTGCTCAGCCCGCAGTACCTGATCTGGCTGGTCGGCCTGGCCGCGCTGTGCCTGGCCGAGAGCGGTCCGGGCCGCCGCGGCACCGTGATGGCGACGCCGGCCCGGCTGGTGATGTGCTGCACCCTTGTCAGCCAGATCGAGTTCCCGCTGCTGTTCGGCCAGGTCATGCACCACGGCTTCTGGGGTACGGCGGTGGTCGCGGCGCGCAATATCGTGCTGCTCACCGCCACCGTGCTCGCGCTGCGTGCGCTGTGGAAGGCGACGACCGGGCCGGTCGCCGTGGACGGGCCGGGCGCCGAGGACCAGCCTGACGCCGCGTCAGACGAGGTTTCGGGCAGCGAGTCCGACGTCGCCGACACGCGGCGCCCGGCGGACGGGGACGCGGCCCGGCCGGCCGCGGACGCGCCGGACCTCGAGCCCGCCGGGGCCGCCGGAGCGCCGACCGCCGGTCAATCCAGGGGCGGCGGCCGGGACTAGGCACTATCATCACGCGCGGGTCCCGAGTGGGGGATCCGTCGGGGTCGCGGGGACGTGAGAGGGAGCGATGAGCGATTCGGCCACGCGGCCGGGCGGTGGAACCGCCACCGCGCCGGACGCGCTGCCCGGACCGCCCGCCGAGCCGGGCGGCCGCTCCGCGCTGCGCCGCTCCGTCTCCGGGCTGATCGAGTTCGTCTACCGGCTGGCCGGATCGACGCTGGCCACCCCGCGGGTGGCGCTCGGCGTCTCGCTGGCCGGGCTGATCCTGATCATGATCGTGGGCGTCCTCTCGCCCAACTTCAACACCCTGCTGCCGAACCACACCGGCGACCCGGCGCAGCTCAAGCCGATCATCCTGCCGCTGTCCGGGCACCTGTGGCAGCTGCCCTGGTGGCTGTCCTTCCCGCTGACCTATCTGGCGATCGTGCTGCAGTGCCTCGGCCTGGCCGGACTGCTCTGGGCCAACAGCCGGGGCTGGCGCCCCAATCCGCGGCACCTGTTCCTCGCCGCCTGCGTGATCGTCGGGCTGATGGTGAACATCACCCCGGTCGGCTCCTCCGACGCGGCGAGCTACGCGGCCTACGGCCACATGGTCAACTGGGGCTTCGATCCCTATAACAACGGCCCGCTGGCCCTGGGCCAGGGGAACGACTACACCAAGGCCGTCGGCTGGATGTGGGCGGACACCCCGTCGGTGTACGGCCCGCTGGCCACCTGGATCCAGCAGCTCGCCGCCTGGCTCGGCGGGCCGAGCCCCGGCGCCACCGTGCACTACCTGATGATCTTCAACGGCGCGGTGTTCCTCGGGGTCGGCTACTTCCTGCTCAAGACGGCGGACGACCCGGTACGCGCCACGCTCATGTGGGTGGCCAACCCGGTGCTGATCCAGCAGCTGGTGTCCGGCGGCCACCTGGACACCTACGCGGCCGCGGCCGTCGTGGTCGGGGTGCAGATCGCCCGCAGCGGCAAGAACGGCTGGCGCTATCTCGCCGTCGGCGTCGCGGTCGGCGTCGCCTGCTCCTTCAAGATCAACGCCGGGCTGGTCGGGGTCGGCCTGGCCTGGGCGCTGATCATGCGCCGCGAGTGGTGGAACCTGGTCCGCCTGGCCGTCGGCGGCGGCGGCACGATCGCGGTGCTGTACTCGTACTACGGCCTGCACTCCTTCAAACCGCTGCTGACCGCCTCCGGCCTGGTCGCCACGCCCTCGCCGTGGCGGGCCTTCCAGCTGGCCATGCAGGGGGTCTTCGGGCTGTTCGGCCACGCCGACCTGGGCCAGACCGTCGCCTCCGCCGTCACCTCGGTCGCCTCGTGGATCCTGATGGTGGTCGTCGCGGTGCTCATCTACCGGCGGATCTCGGCGGACCAGCCCGCCGTGGTCACCGTCCCGTTCGCGCTCTGCTTCGCCTGGATCGTGGTCGCACCCTGGTCGCTGCCCTGGTACGCCGCGCTGGCCTGGGTGATCCTGGCGCTGCTGCCGCGCAACCCGATGACCCGCTGGCTGACCCTGGTCACGGTCTTCCTGGCGCTGATGCACTCCTCCAGCGGCGGCCCCGCGCCGTGGGCCAGCCCCTGAGCCCGAGCCGCCCCGGACGCCCGGCGAGGGCCTCGGCGGGAATCGATACGATGGCCCGGAGCGTTCCCCGGTGTGCCCATGGCCGCCAGCGCGCCAGAGCCGACATCGTTCAGGAGCAGACTTCATGGCCGTTCAGGTCTCCATCCCGACCATCCTGCGCAGCTACACCGACGGCGCCAAGCTCGTCGAGGCCCAGGGCAGCACCCTGAAGGAACTGATCGCGGACCTCGACACGCGCCACCCGGGCATCGGCGACCGGCTGCTTGAGCACGGCGAGCTGCGCCGCTTCGTCAACGTGTACCTGAACGACGAGGACGTGCGCTTCACCGGCGGCCTGACCACGAACCTGTCCGACGGCGACGCGGTGACCGTGCTTCCCGCGGTCGCCGGCGGCGCGCTGTAGAGCCGGAGCCGGATGCGGTAGAAGGCACAAGGTAGAAGGTAGAAGGTAGAAGGCACGACGATGCGCTACGACTCGCTGCTCGACTCCCTCGGCCACACTCCGCTGATCGGCCTGCCCAAGCTGTCCCCGTCCGCGGACGTGCGGATCTGGGCGAAGCTGGAGGACCGCAATCCGACCGGCTCGGTCAAGGACCGGCCGGCCCTGGCCATGATCGAGGCCGCCGAGGCCGACGGCCGGCTCACCCCGGGCGCCACCATCCTCGAGCCGACCAGCGGCAACACCGGCATCTCGCTGGCGATGGCGGCCAAGCTCAAGGGTTACGGGCTCATCTGCGTCATGCCGGAGAACACCAGCGAGGAGCGCCGCCAGCTGCTGCGGATGTGGGGCGCGCAGATCATCCCGTCCCCGGCGGCCGGCGGCTCGAACGAGGCCGTGCGGGTCGCCAAGGGCCTGGCCGCCGAGCATCCGGACTGGGTGATGCTCTATCAGTACGGCAACCCGGCCAACCCCGGCGCGCACTACGCGGGTACCGGTCCGGAGCTGCTCGAGGACCTGCCGACCATCACCCACTTCGTGGCCGGCCTGGGCACCACCGGCACGCTGATGGGCGTCGGACGCTACCTGCGCGAGAAGGTCCCCGGCATCCAGATCGTCGCCGCCGAGCCGCGCTACGACGATCTGATCTACGGTCTGCGTAACCTGGATGAGGGATTCGTCCCCGAGCTCTACGACGCCGAGGTGCTGACGAGCCGTTACTCGGTCGGCTCAGCCGACGCGCTGCGCCGCACCCGCCAGCTGCTCGAGGCCGAGGGCATCTTCGCCGGGATCTCCACCGGCTGCGCCCTGCACGCCGCACTCGGCCTGGCCCGCCGCGCGGTGCAGGCTGGCGAGACCGCCGACATCGCGTTCATCGTGGCCGACGGCGGCTGGAAGTACCTGTCCACCGGCGCGTACGAGGGCACGCTCGACCAGGCCAGCGACCGCCTTGAGGGACAACTGTGGGCCTAGTGCCGTGATAGCCCGCCCACGTGCATTACACGTGTCCGCTCCAAACGGACACTCGGCGCACACCACCGTCCGCCAGCCTCGCCCGGTTATGGTTTCCCAGTGGCTGACTCACCCATCGGAATCTTCGACAGCGGCTACGGCGGGCTGACCGTCGCGCGCGCCGTGCTGGACCAACTGCCGCACGAGCCGATCCTCTACCTCGGGGACACCGCGCGGCAGCCGTACGGCCCCCGGTCGATCGCGCAGGTCCGCGCCTACTCGCTGGAGTGCCTGGACCAGCTGGTGGACCTGGGCGTCAAGATGCTGGTCATCGCCTGCAACTCGGCCAGCTCCGCGGTGTTGCGCGACGCGCGCGAACGATACGCGGTCCCGGTGATCGAGGTGATCCACCCGGCCGCCCGGCGTGCCGTGGCCGCCACCCGCAACGGCCAGGTCGGGGTGATCTGCACCCACGCCACGAAGACCTCCGAGTCCTACGAGGACGCCTTCGCCGCCGCCCCGCACGTGAAGCTCACCACCCAGGCCTGCCCGCGCTTCGTCGAGTTCGTCGAGGACGGCGTCACCGGCGGCGAGGAGCTGATCAAGGTGGCGCACGAGTACCTCGACCCGGTGACCGCCGCCGGGGTGGACACGCTCATCCTCGGCTGCACCCACTACCCGTTGCTGACCGGTGTGATCTCCTACGTCGTCGGGGAACGAGTGACCCTGATCTCCAGCGCCGAGGAGACCGCGAAGGACGTCTACCGGCGGCTGGCCAAGCTGGGCCTGATGCGCGACGAGTCGCTGCCCGCCCCGGTACACGAGTTCCGCACCACCGGGGATCCGGCCCGGTTCCGGGAAATCGGGCGGCGCTTTCTCGGACCCGAGCTGAGCCACGTCTCCGCGACGGCTACGCTCGACTCATGACCCAGGGATCTTCCCCCTCGCCGAAAGCCGCGCCGAACCAGGACGCGCCCACCGCACGCATCGACGGGCGCGCGCCGGACCAGCTGCGCCCCATCACCATCACCCGCGACTGGCTGGACCATGCCGAGGGCTCGGTGCTGGTCGAGTTCGGCCGCACCCGGGTGCTGTGCGCCGCCTCGGTGACCGAGGGCGTGCCGCGCTGGCGCAAGGGTTCCGGGCTGGGCTGGGTCACCGCCGAGTACGCGATGCTGCCGCGCGCGACGCACGACCGCTCGGACCGCGAGTCGGTCAAGGGACGGATCGGCGGGCGCACCCACGAGATCTCCCGGCTGGTGGGCCGGGCGATCCGGGCCGTGGTGGACTACAAGACCCTCGGCGAGAACACGATCGTGCTGGACTGCGACGTGCTCCAGGCGGACGGCGGCACCCGCACGGCGGCGATCACGGGCGCGTACGTGGCCCTGGTGGACGCCGTCTCCTGGCTGCGCGAGCGCGGCACGCTGCGCGGCAATCGGGACCCGCTGACCAGCACGGTATCCGCGGTCTCGGTGGGCATCGTCGGCGGCGTGCCCATGCTCGACCTCTGCTACGAGGAGGACGTGAAGGCCGGGACCGACATGAACGTGGTGTGCACCGGCGACGGCCGCTTCGTCGAGGTGCAGGGCACCGCCGAGGGCGCCCCCTTCGACCGGGCCGAGCTCAACACCCTGCTGGACCTGGCCGCCGGCGGCTGCGCGGACCTGACGGCCCTTCAGCTCAAGGCGCTGGGCCGGTGACGGCTGCGCCACTACCGCCCAAGGTCGTCCTGGCCACCCGCAACGCGCACAAGATCGACGAGCTGCGCGCGATCCTGGCCGCGACCGGCGTGCGCATCGACCTGGTGGGCGTGAACGAGTTCCCGGACCTGCCCGACGTGGCCGAGACCGGCGTGACCTTCGCCGAGAACGCGTTGCTCAAGGCGGTGGAGACGGCGCGCAGGACCGGCCTGCCGTCCATCGCCGACGACTCGGGCCTGTGCGTGGACGTCCTGGGCGGCGCGCCCGGCATCTTCTCGGCGCGCTGGGCTGGAAAGCACGGCGACGACGTGGCGAACCTGGACCTGCTGCTGGCCCAGCTGGGCGACATCGCCGACGTGCACCGCCAGGCGCACTTCGCCTGCGCGGCGGCGCTGGCCGTGCCCGACGGTACCGAGGTGGTGCGCGAGGGCCGGATCGACGGCACGCTGCTGCACGCCCGCCGGGGCTCCAACGGCTTCGGCTACGACCCGATCTTCCGGCCCGACGGCCACGACCGGACCACCGCCGAGCTGTCCGCCGCCGAGAAGAACGCGATCTCGCACCGAACGCGTGCTTTCCAGGCACTCGCCCGGGACCTCGCGACCCTGACCGCGCAGTAACACCCGCTGCCGCGCGGCCGCCCCGCCCCCGTCCCCGCCGGGCGAACTGGCGGTCACTGTGTCCGTCTGAAACGGACAACACCCGGACGTCACGCTGTCCGTCTCAGGCGGACAGCACCTAGAGCGTCGCTGTCGCTGTGTCCGCCTGAGACAGACACAATGACGATCCATTCGTCAGCCGAGGTATGGCGGCGCGACGCCCCATCCCCACCGCGGGACGGGCGCGTCACGCACCACCTCCGCACCGGGCTGCGAGTTCTGCAGGGCCAGCCGAGTACCCCATTCGAGGTAGCTCACGAACGCCGCCCGGAACTCGGGATCGTCCGGCAGCCCGGTCTCGTCCGCGGCGTCCATCATCAGATTGACCCAGCGGCGGCGCTGTGGCTCGGTGATCCCCCGACCGAGGTGCCGCTCGACCATCGGACCGTACCCGCCCCGCCCCTCGGAGTACGCCGGCGGACCGCCGAAGACCTCTGCGATCCACAGCGCGACGTAGCGCGCGTGCTGCGCATGCATATCCGCGAACATCGGGGCGAGCAGGTCGTCCGCCCGCACCAGCCGGTAGAACGCGTCACAGAGTTCGACGAATGCCTCGGTGCCGCCCGCCCACTCGTAGAGGCTGGGCGGCGCGGCGTCCCCCGGGTCGTGCGCGATCGTACCCCCGTCGTCGTGCTTCTCCTCGATGCCTTCAGTCGCCATACACACACCCCAACATCCGCGCGGGCGACAATCAAGTACGCACATTTTGGTAGGCACCCGAGGGGACCAGGAACCCGGAGCCTGGCCCCGGTCCTGCAGGCGCTCTACGACTGGGGCGCCGCGCGGGCCGCACACACCGGCACCGTCATCGGGGAACCGGCCGCCGACCCCCGCTGACCTCGGCGCCCGCCCGCTCCCGGGCTTGGCGGAGCTCGTCCGCGCGTCCTCCCGGTCACGTTTCGTTCACGCTGCGATGGTCACAGTTTCATAACTGGTATAGACCGCTCTGGATTCTGGTCTAGACCAGACCGAACCTCCAGTCCTACGGTGACCGCACCCCGGAAAGTTCGCGCTCCACCCTCCCCGGTTCCGGCACCCCATCACCACGGTGAAAGGCAGTTCCCATGAAGCCACGTCTCGCGGCGGCGGCGGTTCTCGGGCTCAGCGCCTCGCTGGTCCTCGCAGCCTGCGGCAGCTCGTCCAAGTCCTCCTCGGCCGGCTCGACCTCGGGCGCGACCACGATCAAGATCGTGGCCGCCGACTACGGCAGCGGCGCGGCGAACACCTCGCAGACCTACTGGCAGAGCATGGCCGACGCGTTCCACAAGGCCAACCCGACCATCACGGTCCAGGTGCAGACCATCGACTGGAACGACCTGAGCTCCAAGGTCCAGACGATGATCCAGAACAAGCAGTACCCGGACATCCTGGAGGGCCTGACCTACGCGCAGTACGTCCAGGACGGCATCGCGTACAAGGCCTCCGACGTGCTCGACGCGGCCACCCTGGCCAACATCAACCCGATCTTCGCCAAGGCCGGCCAGGTGAACGGGACCGAGTACGGCATCCCGTGGACCACCTCCTCGCGCGCCTTCTTCTACAACAAGAAGCTGTTCACCCAGGCCGGGATCACCGACGCGCCGACCACCTGGGACCAGCTCAAGGCCGACGCGCTGACCCTCGCGAGCAAGACCGGCAAGATCGGCTTCGGCCTGCCGCTGGGCTCCGAGGAGGCCCAGGCCGAGTCGCTGCTGTGGTTCCTGGGCAACGGCGGCGGGCTGACCGACGCCTCCGGCAAGTACGACCTCAACTCGGCGCAGAACATAGCCACCTACACCTACCTCAAGGGCCTGGTCTCCGCCGGGGCCACCGAGCCGGACCCGGCCACCAAGAACCGCACCGACCTGTGGCAGCAGTTCGCCCAGGGGAACATCGGCATGATCAACGGCTCGCCGTCGCTCATCCCGATCATCCAGAAGGCGGGCGTGCTCAAGGACACCGACTACGGCGTGGTCGCGGTGCCCGGCAAGAGCGCCCCGCTCACCTCGACGGTCGGCGTCGCGGACTACGTCGTCGCGCTGAACAACGACAACCACCAGGCCGCGATCAAGTCCTTCCTGGACTTCGCGTACAACGACACCAACCAGCTGGCCTTCGACAACGAGTACGACCTGCTGCCGGCCACCACCTCGGCGACCGCCAGCATGGCGGCCAACCCCCAGTTCGCCGGCTTCGTGAAGAACCTGGGCACGGCGACGCTGTACCCGAGCTCGCTGGCCAACTGGAGCACCGTGCTGACCGCGATCCAGAAGCAGATCGGCACCGCGATCACCGGCGACCCCGCCACGGTGCTCGGCCAGATCCAGCAGACCGCGACCTCCGGCCAGTAGCCGCCCGCACTCTTCGGACCCCGGCCTCCCCCGGCGCGGGCGCCGGGGTCCGAAGCCCGCGAACCGCAACGGGTATGACCCGTTCCACAACGCAGTGCACTGCGGCGCACCTCACCGCAGTGCACTGCGGCACCGAGACTCCGCGCCGGACGCACCCGCACTGTGCGTCCGGCGTGGCACGTCCCCAGCACCCCCGACCCGGTCCCCTCCTCGGCGGAGAGTCGACATGCAGCCTTACTCCTCCCTACCACCCCTACGGCGGCTCGGACGGGCCGCCGCCCCCCTCGGCTGGGTCGGCCCCGCGGTCGCGCTGATCGCCTTCGCGGTGATCTGGCCGGTCTACGAGATGTTCCGGATCTCGTTCCAGCACTACAGCCCGGACGGCTTCCTGCTCGGCTCGGCCGGGTTCGGCAACTACACCAAGCTGTTCCACGACCCGAACTTCGGGCCCGTACTCGCGCGCACCGGCATCTGGGTCGTCGCGGTCGTCGGCCTCACGATGCTGATCTCCCTCGGCGTGGCGCAGCTGTTCAACCAGCGCTTCCCGGGCCGCCGGATCGCGCGCTGGGCGCTGATCGCCCCATGGGCCGCCTCCGTGATGATGACGGCCATCATCTTCCGCTGGATGCTCGACCCGAACACCGGCGTCATCAATGTCCTGCTGCACCAGCTCGGCCTGGTCTCGAAGCTGGGCACCAGCCAGGCGGACTGGCTCGGCCGCCCCGACGCCGCGCTCGCCTGGATGATCGGCGTGGCCGTCTTCGTGTCGGTCCCCTTCGCCACCTACACGATCCTGGCCGGGCTGCAGACCATCCCCGTCGAGGTGTACGAGGCGGCCAAGATCGACGGGGCGTCGCACCTGCGCACCTACTTCGCGATCACGCTCCCGCTGCTGCGTCCCGCGATCCTGGTCGCCACGCTGATCAACGTGATGAACGTGTTCAACTCGTTCCCGATCATCTGGGAGATGACCCGGGGCGGACCCGGCTACGAGACGAACACCTCGACCGTCTACATGTTCAACCTCAAGCAGAACTTCATCGGCGAGTCGGCCTCCATGTCCGTGGTCAACTTCGCCGTGATCATCGTCATCGTCCTGGTGTTCCTGCGGGTCAGCAACTGGAAGAAGGAGGTGGCCTGAGATGACCGCGACCACCGCCCACGCCCCCGTCGGCACGGCCCGTCAGAGCCCGTCGTCCCCGCAGCGCCCCCGGCTGCCCAGGATCCGCACCGCGATCCTCGCCGCCATCGCGTACCTCATAGCCCTGATCTTCCTGCTGCCGTATCTCGAGATGACGCTCACGGCGCTGCGCCCGCCCAAGGAGCTGCTCGACGCCGACTACCTGCCGCACCACTACGCGTGGTCCAACTTCACGTCGCTGTGGTCCACCGGCATCGGGGCCAACCTGCGGGTCTCGCTGGAGGTGGCCGGCGGCGCGACCGCGCTGGTGCTGCTCGTGGCGATCCCGGCCGCGTACTACACCGCCCGCCGCAGGTTCCGCGGCCGCACCGCGTTCCTGCTGGTCGTGCTGGTGACCCAGATGTTCCAGCCCACCGCGCTGGTGGTCGGCATCTACGGCCAGTTCAACCAGCTCAACATGATCGACAACCCCGGCGCGCTGATCCTGGTCAACGCGGGCTTCAACATGGCCTTCGCGATCTGGATCCTCAACGCCTACTTCGGCGCGATCCCGAAGGAGCTCGAGGAGGCGGCGCTGGTCGACGGCTGCACCCGGCTCACCGCGATGTTCAAGGTCATCATCCCGCTGGCGCTGCCCGGCATCGTCACAGCCCTGATCTTCACGTTCATCGCCGCGTGGAACGAGTTCATCGTCGCGCTGACGCTGACCTCGACCCCCACCAACGAGCCGCTCACCGTGGGCCTGAACAACTTCATCGGCGCCTACTCGGTGGACTGGCAGCACCTCTTCGCGGGCTCGGTGATCGCCACCATCCCGGTCATCGTGCTGTTCGCCCTGATCGAGCGGAAGGTCGTCTCCGGCCTCACCGCGGGCTCGGTGAAGTAGCCCGGACGGTGTACATCGCAGTGATCCGATACGGACGACCGGGCCGGTGGTTTCGGGCCTCGCGCAGCTTGTTGTCCGTGTCGAGATCGCCGTTCTCGTGGCGCAACTCGTCCTCGTGGGACTCCCACAGGTCGTTGAGCCGGTCCCAGAGCCCCTTCTCCTCCGGGCGCTCGAGCTTTGCTTCCAGCTCCAGCCCGGCGGCGGCGATGCGCTCCTCCCACGGGGGACGGCCGGGGACGTACTTCGGGTGCCCCGGCAGGTTCCTACCGCCGGTGAACACCGCACGCGCACCGGGCTTGAGTATCCGCCGTAGTTCGCGCAGCGCCGCGATGTGATCCGGGCTGAACGGCAGCGCGTCCATGCTCACGGCCCCGTCCACGCTCGCGTCGGGCAGGCCGGTGTCCTCGAAGGTGCCCTGCCGGAACCGGATCCGCTCGTCGCCGGGCGCGAGCCCCGGGAAGAACTCGGCAATCCGCTCAGTGGCCAGCTCGACGGCCTTCGCCGAGATCTCCAGCCCGACCAGACGCGCGGAGAGGGCTCGAGCAAGCCAGAGCCCGGTGCCGCCCCGCCCGCAGCCCAGGTCGACCAGCAGGCCGTCTGGCCGCAGTCGCAGCCTCCTGACCATCTCGCCGAGCACCGTCCACGTGCAGCTGCTGTTGGGATCCACGTCCGCCGGGTACTCCTCGCCGAACGCCTCGGCGAACAGCCGACTGTTGAGCCCGCGTCCCGCGGCTGCCCCATGTAGCGCATCGTTGTACTCAGCGGGTACGTGCACCAACGGGGATTGCGATGGCTGACTCATGCTCTGGCCTCTCAGAGGACGTTTGAGGGGGATTTGCCGGGTGAAACAGCCCATGAGCTGCGTCTGGCCGCGCCGGCCGAACCGCCACGACCAACACCGGGTCGAGGCGATCCGCCCGGCTTGCCATACTTGCTCCTGAACTGTTTCACCGTGCCTGCTCGCCTTGCGCCGGGAATGTGCTGCTATTCGACGGATCGAGTTACGGCAAATCCCCCTCAAACGCCCTCTCAGACGTCGGATCCGCGTATGTCCGCTGAGCGCGAACGACGGCCGAGTCTAGAGACCGGGTCCGACAAGATCGGTCAGGCGGGACGCCACAGGCTTGAGTCAGCGGGCGGGGAGACCATGACCAACTGCGGCGACAGCACGTGCTCCTGTGCTGACCAGAGGTCCGCGTACGTCCCGGGCGTCGCGACGAGTTGGGAATGCCTGCCGCGTTGGGCGATGCGGCCGTGTTCGAGCACGACCACCTCGTCGGCGTCCATCGCCAGGCGCAGGTCGTGGCTGATCAGGATGGTGGTGCGCCCGGCCATCAGCCTGCGCAGGGGTTCGATGACGCGCTGCGCGGCGATCGCGTCCAGACCGGTGGTCGGTTCGTCGAGAACGAGCACGGGGGTGTCGCGCAGGATCGCCCGCGCGATCGCGATCCGCTGGCGCTGGCCGCCGGAGAGCGCGTGGCCGCGCTGTCCGACCAGGGTCTCGTAGCCCTGCGGCAGTGCACTGATGAACCCGGCCGCGTCGGCGGCGCGGGCCGCGGCCCCGACCCGCTCGTCGCTCGCCCCGGGGGCGCCGTAGGCGATGTTCTCGCGGATCGTGCCGTCGAAGAGCATGGTCTCCTGGAGCAGCAGGGTGACCTCGCCGCGCAGCCTGCGCAGGGTCAGCTTCCTGATGTCGACGCCGTCGAGCCGGATCGCGCCGGCGGCCGGGTCGTGGAAACGCAGCAGCAGCTTGGCGATCGTGGACTTGCCCGCACCGCTCGGCCCGGTGACCAGCAGCAGCTTGCCGGGCGCGGCGGTGAGAGAGACCGAGCGCAGGGCTGGCTCGTCCCGCTCCGGATACCCGAAGGTGACCGCGTCGAAGGCCACGTGTCCCGTGCGGATCGAGAACATCCCGGTCTTCGCGAGGTCGGCGACGGCCGGACGCTCCTGCAGCACCTCGAGCAGCCGCTCCGCCCCGCCGCGGGCCGAGGCGATCAGCACACTGATCGAGCCGAGGCTCTGCAGCGGCGGCATCAGCATGCCGAGGAACGCGGCGAAGGCGAGCAGTCCGCCCAGGCTGATCCGGCCCGTGCTCAGCTCCCAGGCGCCGACTCCGAGCACCACCAGGATGCACAGCGTCTCGGCGAACTGGACCAGCGGCCCGTACAGCGCCGCGAGCCGCGCCTCGGCCAGCCGCGCGTGCAGCCAGGTGACCCCGGCGGCGTGCACCCGGTCCCGCTCGCTCTCCGGCCGGTTGTAGGCCTGCACCAGCATCATGTTGGTCAGGTTCTCCTCCACCACGGAGGCGATGGCGCCGTTGCCCGCGCGCTCACGCCGCGAGGCGTTCGAGAACGGCGTGGTGAAGCCCCGGGCCACCGCCCAGAACAGCGGCGCGACCGCAAAGGAGACCAGCGCCAGATCCCAGCGCAGGTAGAGCGCCGCGCCGGCGAAACCGATGACGCTGATCACGGTGGACACCACGTGCACGACCCCCGAGGCGACGAGCCCCTCCACCGCGTCGATGTCGCCGGTCACCCGCGCGACCAGGTCGCCGGTGTCCCGGGCCGCGAAGTAGTCCGGGGACAGTTTCTGCACGTGTCCGAACACTGAGTCGCGCAGCCGGAGCAGGAACCGCTCGCTGCTGAGCGAGGAGAGCATGTCCCGGCCGAACACCGCGATTCCGCCCGCGACGGCCACGGCCAGCCACTCCGCTGCCAGGCCCCAGAAGGCGTTCAGATCGCGCGTCTGCAGCACCCGGTCGGTGATCGCCATGAACACCAGGGCCACCGCCGCCTCCGCGACGACGGCGAGGGTGGCGAGCAGGCAGGCCCCGAGCATGACGCCGCGTTCCCGGCGGGCCAGCGGCCAGAACTGCCGGAAGACCTCGCGCACGGATAAGGGGCCTGCGGCCGATTCGCCGGAAGAGCCTGACATGGGAGCTCCTGCACGGATGAGGGTTCGGGTGGAGTGCGGGGAAACGGCCGGGGGCCGGCGGGTTCACACCCGTCGGCCCCCGGACCCGTCCATCGGTCGCCGTACGGCGAGAAGGCGGCTACTACTTCTTGTGCGGAGCGGGCTTCGGCGGCACTCCGTGACCTGCCTTCTTCGGCGCAGGAGCAGGCTTGGGCGCGGCCTTGTGCGGGAGCGGACGCGGACCCGGGACGGGAAGCTTGATGCTCATGGTGAATTCCCTTCGGCAGAGAGGTAGTTCCTGATCCTTCATCGCCTTCCTTCACCGGATTTCCGGTTTCGGCGATAGGACGAAACTAGCGGATCAGGGCCGTGAACTGGCTTTTTCGGCGTGAGGATACTCGCAGAGTTCGATGGTGAAATACCTCATCCCGGAATGAGAGCCCTGTAACGCAATTCAGGGAATTCTCAGACTGCCGCGCGCCCGGCGGGCCGCCCGTCGGCTCTGCCGTCGGCGAATCTGCTGCGGGCCGAGAACCCTGACGCGGCCGCGCGACCGGATCGAGAGTGGAGACACCGCGGCGATGCCGACCGCGCCACGACTTGGAGAACCGATGACAGCACTCATCACCGGCCGCACCGCGGCCCTACAGCCGCGAGCCGCCGAGGGCGAGACCTCCCCGACCCGGTTCGACGACCACCTCGCCGCCCAGCTCCTCATGCAGCGGATCGTCCTGCTCGGCACCCAGGTCGACGAGGTCAGCGCGAACCGCGTCTGCGCGCAGCTGCTCCTGCTGTCCGCCGAGGACCCGCGCACCGACATCAGCCTCTACATCAACAGCCCGGGCGGGTCGGTGACGGCCGGCCTGGCCATCTACGACACGATGCGGCTGATCCCGAACGACGTGGCCACCCTCGCCATGGGCTTCGCCGCGAGCATGGGCCAGTTCCTCCTCACGGTCGGCGCGCGCGGGAAGCGCAGCGCGCTGCCGAACGCGCGGATCATGATGCACCAGCCGTCGGCGGGCATCGGCGGGACCGCCGCCGACATCGCGATCCAGGCCGAGAATCTCGAGTTCATGAAGGACGCCGTCGAGCGGATCACCGCGGAGCACACCGGCCAGACCCAGGAGACCGTCTCCCGCGACGGCGACCGGGACCGGTGGTTCACCCCGGAGCAGGCCAGGGAGTACGGCATGATCGACCGCGTGGTCGAGTCGCTGGCCGACGTGCGTCCGGCCGGATCGCGGCGAAAGGTCGGGCTCTGACAATGAGTCAGTACACGATTCCGACCGTCATCGAGCGCACGCCGAACGGGGAGCGGGCGTACGACATCTACAGCCGGCTGCTCTCCGAGCGGATCGTCTTCCTGGGCACCGAGATCGACGACGGGGTGGCGAACGTCGTGATCGCGCAGCTGATCCACCTCGAGTCGTCCAGCCTGGACAGCGAAATCAAGATCTACATCAACTCCCCGGGCGGCTCGTTCACCTCGCTGATGGCGATCTACGACACGATGAGCTACGTCGGCTCGCCGATCTCGACCTTCTGCGTCGGGCAGGCGGCCTCCACCGCCGCGGTGCTGCTGGCCGCGGGCGATCCGGGGCGGCGCTTCGTGCTGGAGCACGCGCGGCTGCTGCTTAGCCAGCCGACCAGCGGGGGCCGTCAGGGCACCGTCTCGGATCTCGGCCTACAGGCCAAGGAGGTGCTCCGGATCCGCTCCCAGGTCGAGGAGGTACTGTCCCGGCACACCGGTCACGAGGTGTCAGTACTGCGCGCGGACATGGATCGCGACAAGGTCTTCACCGCGCAGGAGGCGGTGGCCTACGGGCTCGCGGACGAGGTCATCAGCAGTCGGCATGGCGGTAGTGGCGGTAGTGGCGGGGTGACGGCATGAGTTCCACGGAACTGGTGCTGATCCTCCGGCTCGGCGCACAACGAGGCCGGGCGTCCGGTCAGGCGGCGAGGCACAACTCCGCCCGACGGGTGGCCGGCCACCGCGCGGGGCCCTGGAGGAGGCAGGCCTCGATGATTGACGTGACCACCGTCCCGTACGCCAGCGCTCCCTCCACTGCCAGCGCACCGTCTGTCAGCACCGTGTCGTCCATCGCCACTGTGTCCTCGACCGGCTCAGCGGCCTGGGCGGCGGCACGGGCCGGCCCCGGGCCGGGATGCACGGGAACCGGGGTGAACCCGGCGCGGCGCTCGGACGTCCCCGGCCCGGCGTGGCGGGCGAGCTCACGCTGGGTCAGCGCCAGCAGGTCGGCCAGCCCGAGGCCGAGCGCACGGGCCGCGGCCGCGAGCACCTCCGAGGAGCCTTCCTTGCGGCCGCGCTCGAGCTCCGACAGGTACGGCATCGAGATCCGGGCCGCGTCGGCCACGTCCTTGAGTGTGCGTTGCTGGGCGAGCCGCTCCCGCCGCAGCACGTCCCCGACGACGTGCCGCCACAGCGGTTCCCGGGGCAGTCGTCCCCCGGGCAACGCTTCCCGGGGCAGCACGATGACGCGGGCTTCGTTCGGCTCGTGGCTGTTCACCCTTTCAGCGTAGAACGCCTCGGCCGCGAACGGAGGAGCGCCGCTCTGCTGTGGGCTAAGCGCGACCGGTGGGCCGGCGCCTCATCGCCGCGAATCGACGATGCCCAGGTCCCCGGCACGGGTCACCGCCTCCCGGCGGGTATGGGCGCCCAGCTTCTCCAGCGCCGCCGCGACGTGGCTGTCCACCGTGCGCACCGAGAGTACGAGCCGACCGGCGATCTCGGCGTTGGTCAGGCCCTGGGCGAGCAGCTGGACGACCGCGACCTGGCGTTCGGTCAGTCCGGCCGGGTTGACCCGGGTCGTCGACGTCGGACCGCGCGGGATCCGGGCCACACCCAGACTCTTCAGACGCCCCCGGACCAGCCGGGCCAGCGGCTCCGCCCCGAGTGCGTCGAGTGCAACGAGCGCGGCCAACTGGTCGTCTGCCTCAGGGCTCGCGGCCAGGGCCGCCGCGTATTCGTACCGGCAGCCGGCCGTGCGCCACACCTCGGCCGCCTCCTGCCACCGGCCGTCGGCGAGCAGCGCGTACGGGTGGTGCAGCCCCTGCCCGCCGACGGGCCGACCCGCCCGGCCCAGCCAGTACGACAATTCCGCCCGGACGGGGACCGCACCGAACCGGCGCCCCAGCTCATACGCCTGGGTCAGCTCGGCCACCGCGGCGCCGGGATCGCCGTCGTACATGGCCGCCTCGGCCAGCGCCGCGGCGGCCGGACCGACCCGCTGGCTCTCGCGCAGGGACACGGCGATCTGCCACGCCTCACGCAGCGTCTCCACCGCGCCGGGCTCGCCGTGGCGCAGCCGGGCACGGCCGATCAGGGTCAGCGCGAAGCAGCGCACCGGCGGGGCGCCGTCGAGCGCCTGCGCCGCGGCCGACACGACCTCGGCCCAGTCGGCGGTCGCGAAGTGCAGCGCCGCCATGCCCGACTGCAGGTACGCGGAGAACATCAGGAACTCCGAGCGCTCGGCGAACTCGATGCCCTCGGCCAGGCGACGCCCGGCGTCGTCGAGACGCAGCAGGTCCATGTAGGACCAGATGAGATTCACATAGGCCCGGCAGGCATGCTCCGGCTCGTTCGCGGCGAGCGCGATCCGCAGGCTCTCCTCCATGGTGGAGAGTCCTCTCGCGTCGCCGGACTGGCAGCGCGCCAGACCGAGATTGTTGAGCGCGTGCGACAGGGTGGCCGGCGTGTCCTTGCTGAGCGCGATGGCCCGCTCGGCCACGACGGTGGCCTCGGCGTTGCGCCCCGCCAGCGCGTGCAGCTGCGCCTTGTTGCTGAGCGCCATCGCCAGGAGGTGGTCGTCGCCGGCTGTGCCGAGGACGGCGATCGCCTCGTCGGCCGCCGCGTCCGCCCCGTCCGGATCACCGGACCACCAGCAGATCCGCGAAAGCCAGCGCAGGGAGGCCCCGCAGGCGCACGGGTCGCCGCCGCGGCGCAGCTCGACCGCCCGCCGCTGGGCCGCCAGCGCGTCTGCGGCCGGGCCGGCGACGGTGTAGCACTCGATCGCGAACCCCTCCCGCAGCTCCGCCTCGGCCTGTGGTTCGAGGATCGGGTTCTGGTCGAGCACCAGTCTCAGATGGGCCGCCGCCTCCCGGTGCGCTCCGGCCGCCGACGCCTCCCTGGCCGCGATCGGGCCGTATTCGAGGATGACGTCGACGTCGCCCGCTTCGGCGGCGTGATGCACGATCCGGGACACGTCGATCCCCGGCCGGGCGAGGAGCGCGGCAAGCGCGCTGCGGTTCGCCGCCACCCGGCGCGCTGCCGGCATCGAGTCCACCACCGCCCTGCGGGCGAGTTCGTGGCGGAAACTCACCCGGCTCGGGGTGACCGCGATGAGGCCGCGCTGCTCGGCCGGCGCGAGCGCCGCGGGGCCCGCCGGTACGAGCGCTTCGACGAGCCACGGCTGCACCGCCGACGGGACGACGGCAAGCCGTTCGAGAATCTCCAGCGTGGCCGCGTCGAGACGCGCCACCCGGCTCTGGACGGCGTCCGCGATCGTCAGCGGCACCGCTGCGGCACCTCCGGCCGCCAGCACCTCGGCGACGAAGTACGGATTGCCGGAGGTCACCGCGAAGACCTCGTCTGCATCGACGCCGAAGGCGGCACTCAGGCGGCGTACCGCGTCCAGGGTGAGCCGGGCCAGGCGAAGCCTCCTTACCCGCCCGGCGCGCGAAGCCACTCCCAGCAGCTGTCGCAGCGGATGGTCGGTAGCCAACTCGTCGTCGCGGTACGTCAGCACCAGTACCAGCGGAAGTTGCGCCGCGCGGCGCACCAGATACCGGAGCACGTCGAAGGTCGCGTCGTCGGCCCAGTGCACATCCTCGACGACCAGTACCGTCGGGCGCTGCACCCAGCCGAGTTCGTCGGGCAGCGCCTCCAGCACCGCGCTTCGGTCCCCGCTCTCCAGCGCCTGGGTCAGCCTCGTGCCGACGCTGCCGATGAGGTCCCGGAGCGGGCCGAGCACGCGCGGCGTCGCCAGGTCGTCGCAGTAGCCGGCGAGGAGCCGGCCCTCGGCGGGCAGCACCCCCCGGATCGCCTCGACCAGGCTCGACTTTCCGATCCCGGCCTCGCCGGAGATCAGCACCACCGACCCGGCTCCGTCGCCGGCGTCGCGGGCGGCCCTGCCCAGCGCCGCCAACTCGCTTTCGCGCTCCAGAATCATCCCGCCCCCAATCCTTGAAGTCTGGCACGGGGGTGCCGGTCTGGGCAGGGCGTCCGTCGCCGCCCACTCCGAAGTCGGTAACGCGGCATCCCGAGCTAGGTAGTGCGGGCGGATGTCGGGTCGGCCGGGTCGCCATAAACCTGAGCGGAAGGCACAGACAACGAGACAAGGGGGCCTCATGGCGATCGACGAGGCAAGGCTGATGGATTTCCTGCACCGGTTCGTCGGCGATCTGGGGGCGACGATGGCGGCCGGCAACGTCCTGCTCGGGGACCGGCTCGGGCTGTACCGGGCCCTCGCCGACGGGCCGATGCGGCCGCAGGCGCTCGCGGAGCACACCGGGACGGCGGCGCGGTACGTCGACGAGTGGCTGCGCGGCCAGGCGGCCGGCGGCTACGTGGAGTACGACGCGGAGACGGAGGACTACTGGCTGACCGAGGAGCAGGCCTTCGCACTGACCGATCCGGACGGCCCGGTCTTCGCTCCGGGGGCGTTCCAGCTCGCGCTCGCCTCGCTGCGCGCCGAGCCGGAGATCGCCGCGGCGTTCCGCTCCGGGAACGGGGTGGGCTGGCACACCCACGACGCCGACGTGTTCACCGGCTGTGAGCGGTTCTTCCGTCCGGGGTACAGCGCGAACCTGGTCAGTGCGTGGCTGCCCGCGCTGGACGGGGTGGTGGCGAAGCTGAGCGACGGGGCGCTCGTGGCCGACATCGGCTGCGGGCACGGCGCCTCGACGATCCTGATGGCGACGGAGTATCCGCGCTCGACGGTGCTCGGCTCGGACTACCACGCCGAGTCGGTCGCGGCGGCGCGCAAGCGGGCGCAGGAGGAGGGGCTGGACGGCCGGGCCTGCTTCGAGGTCGCGACCGCGCAGACGTTCACCGGCGGCCCGTTCGACCTCGTGACGACCTTCGACGCGCTGCACGACATGGGCGACCCGGTCGGCGCGGCCCACCACGTGCTGCAGAACCTGGCCGAGGACGGAACCTGGATGATCGTCGAGCCCTTCGCGGGCGCGACCGTCGGCGACAATCTCAACCCCGTCGGCAGGGTCTACTACTCGTTCTCGACGTTCCTCTGCGTACCGAACGCGCTCTCGCAGGAGGGCGGCTACTCCCTCGGCGCGCAGGCCGGCGAGGAGCCGATGCGCCGGATCGTCACCGACGCCGGATTCGGCAGCTTCCGCCGAGTCGCCGAGACCCCCTTCAACATCGTCTACGAGGCGCGCCGCTAGGGCCTCGCCGTTCGACTGTTCGTCGTCATGCACCGCTGGCAACAGCAAGCCCCTGGCCGGGGAGTCTCCCGGCCAGGGGCTTCGTCAACTAGATCAGGATATTCACATGAAATCACGCGGCTGAATATCACACAGCCAAATATCACACGGTGGAGGTGCCGGGAATCGAACCCGGGTCCATCGGCGACCAAACAGGGCTTCTACGGGCGTATTCCCAGTGCGCTTTTCTCGGCTCCGGCGACTCCTGGGACGAGTCGCCGACGAGCCCAGCCACGTAAGTTTCCCTCGGTCACCCGTGACCTGTTCCCGAGGTTGAGCCCCCTAGCGATGCCGGACTCCAGGTCGGGGGCGATCCTGGACCGACAGATCCCTACACCGGGACCTCGGCTGCTTTATCTAGAGATTAGGCAGCGAGGGCGACGGTGCTACGGGAACGCGCAACATTAGAGTTGGCAGTTGTTTTTTTGCTGTGTTTTGGTTAACGAGATCATCACAGCTTCCTCGGCCCGCTTCCCCTGCTCCGACGTCCAATGTCGAAACCGTTCACCCCCGTGGCAGAACGCGCACGGCAGCGCACGGACACGCCCGGACGGTGAGACGTCGGGCGCGGCAGTGAGCAGTGTGTGCAGTTCTCAAACAGGCGCGGAACACGGGGGGTGTCCGCAGGGTCAAGGATACCTGTGCTGGAGGGGCTGGGTACAACCGATAGATCGGCGGGGCGGCCTTACCGACAGGGGGCGGGTCAGCGGGGACGGCGGCGGTGGGCCGAGATCTCGCGCTCGGCCTCGCGCTTCATCGTCTTCTCCAGGAGCACCTGGCGCTTGTCGTAGTCCTTCTTGCCGCGGGCCAGCCCGATCTCGACCTTGGCCTTGCCGTCCTTGAAGTAGAGCGCCAGCGGGATCAGGGTCAGGCCCGACTCCTTGGACTTGCCGATCAGCTTCTGGATCTCCTGGCGGTGCAGCAGCAGCTTGCGCATCCGGCGGGGCGCGTGGTTGTTCCAGGTCCCCTGGTTGTACTCCGGGATGTGCACGTTGTAGAGCCACACCTCGGCGTCCCTGACCTGGGCGAAGCCGTCGGACAGGGAGGCGCGGCCCTCACGCAGCGACTTCACCTCGGTGCCGGTCAGCACCAGGCCCGCCTCGTAGACGTCCTCGATGAAGTACTCGTGCCGTGCCTTCTTGTTCTGGGCGATCGTCTTCTGCCCGCGCTCCCTGACCATGGCCTCTATTGTGACTCAGACACGCAAGTACTTTCGCAGCGTGAAGGCCGAGGCGAGCACCGACATCCCGATGCCGACCAGCAGCAGGCAGGGCACGATCCACACGAACGGGCCCCAGCCGATGAACTGCACCGAGGTCAGGTGCGGGGCGACCACGTGGTCGATGAAGAAGGCCTTCACCCCGACCAGGATCACCGAGGCGGTGAGGCCGCCGAGCATGCCCGCGACCGCGCCCTCCAGTAGGAACGGCATCTGGATGTAGAAGTTCGACGCGCCGACCAGCCGCATGATCCCGGTCTCCCGGCGCCGGCTGAACGCGGAGAGCCGGACCGTGTTGAAGATCAGCAGGAAGGCCAGCACCAGCATCACGATCGCGACGCCGACGGCGGTGTACTCGGCGATGTGGATGAAGGTGAACAGCGGCTTGAGCAGCTGCTGCTCGTCCTGCACCGACTGGACTCCGGCGAGGCCGACCACCGCGCCCTCGACGACCGTGGCGTTGGCCGGATTGTCCAGCTTGACCCGGTACGAGTACTGCATGTCGTTCGGGGTCACGTCCGCGGACAGCGCCGAACCGCTCTGCAGCGCCTTGTAGCGGTCGTACGCCTGGGTCGGGGACTCGTCCGTGATCGTCTGGACGTGCGGGGTGGCGGCCAGCGTGTCCCGGATCGAGGTCATCTGCTGCTTGGTCGCCGCGGTCTGGCAGTTCGGGTACTTGCCCACGTCCTCCTGGTTGCACAGGAAGACGCTCACCTCGACCTTGTTGTACCAGTAGTCCTGCATGTGCAGGGTCTGCTGCCACATCAGCAGCCCGGACCCGAGCATCACCAGGGCGACCGCGGTGGACACGACGACCGCGATCACCATCGTGAGGTTGCGGCGCAACCCCTGTGCGATTTCCTGAAGTACATATTGGACGCGCATGGGTGGGTACCTGCCGGAGTCCTCTAGTCGGATGCAGTTCTGGGCGCGGGGGCGGCCTAGCGCACGTAGCCGTAGACGCCGCGGGACTGGTCGCGCACGAGCGAGCCCGAGTCGAGTTCGAGCACCCGCTTGCGCATCTGGTTCACGATCGCCTGGTCGTGCGTCACCATCACGACCGTCGTGCCGGTCCGGTTGATCCGGTCCAGCAGCTTCATGATGCCGACGCTGGTCTCCGGGTCGAGGTTACCGGTGGGCTCGTCGGCGATCAGGATCATCGGCCGGTTGGCGAAGGCCCGCGCGACGGCGACGCGCTGCTGCTCGCCACCGGACAGCTCGTTGGGCAGCCGGTCCTCCTTGCCCGCCAGGCCGACCAGTTCGAGCACCTCGGGCACCACCTTGGCGATCTGGCCCTTCTGACGGCCGATCACCTCCAGGGCGAAGGCCACGTTCTGGTGGACCGTCTTGTTGGGCAGCAGCCGGAAGTCCTGGAACACCGTGCCGATCAGCCGGCGGTGGTGCGGCAGCTTCCAGTTGGACAGCTTGTTGAGGTCCTTGCCGGCCACCACGACGCGGCCGGTGCTGGGCCGCTCCTCGCGCAGGATCAGCCGCATGAACGTCGACTTGCCGGAGCCGGAGGAGCCGATCACGAAGACGAACTCGCCGCGCTCGATGTCCAGCGACATTTCCTGCAGCGCCGGGCGCACCTGGTTGGGATACGTCTTGCTGACGTTCTCGAAGCGAATCACGGTTACATCACCATCCGGCGGCATTCTAGACAGTGCGGAGCCGACGTGGGGCCGGTTCCGCGAGGACGCCGCACGGATCCGGGAACCCGGGCGGCGGCGGCTTCCGGCGGGAAGCTCCCCTGGAGTGTACGAGGCCCGAGGGGGGTATGAGGGAACGAACGGGCGCAACGCGGCGTTCTCAACGATGACGAGGAGGACTCGATGAGACGCGACGACCTGGTGTGCGCCAACTGTTCGAGGCCGGTGTCCGAGGCCCGCTGCCCGGTCTGCCGCGCATCCCGTGACCAGTACGGACGCGGGGGCGGCGGCTTCTACGCCCCGCTGTGGCTGGTACTCGCCGTGCTGGCGGCGCTGGTGTGTGCGATCGCGCTGGAGGCGCGCTACGCGTGAAGTGAGTCACATTGGAGTCGTCGACGGCCGGGTACGGGCTTCCGTATCCGGCCGTGACGTTGGGGCTTCGAGCGACTACGAGCCGGTCCGGCGCCAGCGGATTCCGGCCTCGATGAAGCCGTCGATCTCCCCGTCCAGCACCGCCGTGGTGTTCCCGGTCTCGAATTCGGTCCGCAGATCCTTCACCATTTGGTAAGGATGCAGAACGTACGAGCGCATCTGGTTGCCCCAGGATCCGGTCGTGTCGCCCTTGAGCGCGTCGATCTTCGCCTGCTCCTCCTGCCGCTTGCGGTCCAGCAGCTTGGCCTGCAGCACGGTCATCGCCGAGGCCTTGTTCTGCAGCTGCGAGCGCTCGTTCTGGCAGGAGACCACGATCCCGGTGGGCAGGTGGGTCAGCCGGACCGCCGAGTCGGTGGTGTTCACGCCCTGGCCGCCGGGGCCGGAGGAGCGGTAGACGTCCACCCGCAGCTCGTCGTCGGGGATCTCGATGTGGTCGGTCTGCTCGACCACGGGCACCACCTCGACGCCCGCGAAGGAGGTCTGCCGGCGGCCCTGGTTGTCGAACGGGGAGATGCGCACCAGCCGGTGCGTGCCCTGCTCGACGGAGAGCGTGCCGTACGCGTAGGGCACCTTGACGGCGAAGGTCGCCGACTTGATGCCGGCCTCCTCCGCGTACGAGGTGTCGTAGACCTCGGTCGGGTAGTTGTGGCGCTCGGCGTAGCGCAGGTACATGCGCATCAGCATCTCGGCGAAGTCCGCGGCGTCCACGCCGCCCGCCTCGGCCCGGATGGTGACCAGGGCCTCACGCGCGTCGTACTCGCCGGACAGCAGGGTGCGCACCTCGAGCTCGCTGACCGCCTTGACGATGGCGGGCAGCTCGTTCTCGACCTCGGTGCGGGTGTCGGCGTCGTCCTCGGCCTCGGCCAGCTCGGCGAGCACCTCGATGTCGTCCAGCCGGCGGCGCAGCGACTCGACCCGGTTCAGCTCGCCCTGGACATAGGACAGCCGACTGTTCACCTTCTGCGCCTTGGCCTGGTCGTCCCACAGGTCGGGCGCCGCAGCCTCCTCGTTGAGCCGCTTGATCTCTCCGCGCAGGGTGTCGAGATCGACGACGGCCTCGATCGAGGACATGGTGGACTTCAGGTTCTTCAGTTCTTCAGCTACGTCTACGGCCACAAACCTCAAGGGTACGCGACCGGAGGCTGCGCCGATTCCAGAGCGGAGCGCGGGGTTCGGCGGACCGCGGCGGCCGGTTCAGACCTGCCGGTTCAGACGCTCGTGGAGTACAGGCGGACGGTGCCGTCGGCGGCGGTGGCCGCGAGCACCAGGCCGAGGTCCGGCACCGGAGTCACCCCGACCGGGTTCTGCGAGGTCACCCCGACCGGCGACCAGCTCATCGAGCCGCGCAGGTTGGCCCCCGAGGGCTGGTAGACCTGGACGTCCCCGGAGACGGACTGGATGAACAGGTACGGCTTGCCACCGCTGGTGTATCCGGCCTCGGGCTGGCCCACCGCCCCGGTCGGCCAGGTGGCGCTCCAGTACCCGTCGTTCATCAGGCGCAGGTCGGCGAGGTCGGACGCCCGGATGACGTACGTGGCCAGGGTGCCGTCCGAGCCGACCGCGACGGCCACGCCCGGCTTGATCGACCCGGCGCTCGACACGGAGCGCCAGGGCTGCCAGGAGCCGGTCGGCGTCCCGGAGCCGGTGGCGGTGACCAGGCTGCCCGCCTTGGAGGCGACCAGCAGTTCGGTGCGGCCGTCGGACAGCGCCACGGCGGCCGGGGCCCCGGCGAGGCGCGTCGCGCCGGTCCCGGCGGAGGCGAGCGAGGACCAGGACGACCAAGCGCCGCCGGTCAGCACGGCCCGGTGGACCGCGCCGTCGGCGGCGGAGACGACGTAGACCTCGACGACACCCGAGCTGCGGCCGATGACAGCGGGTTCGGCAGCGGCAGTGGCTCCGGGGATCGTGTGCCAGTCGGTGAATCGCGGGGATGTACCCGCGGCTGTGGATGCGTAACGCACGACGCCGTCGGTACCAGCCATGACGACGTACGCGCTGTCGCCTGCCCTTACGTAGTGCACCGCTCCGATCGGCTTCGCCGAGGGTGCGGCGAGTTGCCCGAACGCGACCAGGCCTAGGGGACCGATGGGCTGGGCTTGGGTGGGGGACGACGGGCCGGACGGGCTGGACGACACGGGCACAGACGCGCCGAGGCCGGCTGCGGCGTTGGTCTTGGTCACGCCGACCGGCTGTTGTGCGGCCTCGGCGCGGTGGCCGTGCCACCAGAGGTAACCCCCGGTGGCGACGAGCCCGGCCGCGATGATCGCGGCGATCGCGGGCGCGCGGCCGCTGCGTGTCCGCCCGGGGCCTTCGCCGCCGCCGGCCGCCGCCGGGGATCTGATGTCGCGTGAGTTCGGCGCGTCGTGGCCGCGGGAGGGCTGCTGCGGTACCGCGCCGGGGATCGGGGCGGACGGGCCGAGCGGCTCGCGGATCGGCCGCATCAGGTTGTGGTGGGTCTGCCGGGAGGCGTCGGCGTCGTCCGCTGAACCGCGCACCAGCGGGACCGCGCCGACGGACATCGGCACGGCCGGCCCGGGACCGGCGGCCAGCGCGGCGGGGTCCACCACCGCGCGGGGGTCGGCGACGCGCAGCGCGGGCAGTCCGGCCAGCTCGGGCACCAGGACGCGCAGCCGGCCGGCCACCTCGGCGGCGGTGAGCCGGGCGGCCGGGGCCTTGGACAGGCAGCTGGTCAGCAGGTCGGCGAGCTGTTCGGGCATGCCGGGAACGTCCGGGACCGTCTCGGTGACGTGCCGGCGCAGCACCGCGCCCGGGTGGCCGCCGCCGAACGGGGTCCAGCCGGTGAGCAGCTCGAAGACGAGGGTGCCGAGCGCGTACACGTCCACCGGCGGGCCGGGCGGGCAGCCCTCGATGACCTCGGGGGCCAGGTAGTCCGGGGTGCCGACGATCCGGGTCGCCCGGGTCCGGCGCGGGCCGTCCACCAGCCGGGCGATGCCGAAGTCGGTGAGCCGGGCGGTGCCGGTCGCGGAGTCCAGCAGGACGTTCTCCGGCTTGACGTCGCGGTGCACGACGCCGCGGGCGTGCGCGGCGGCCAGGCCCGCGGCCACGTCGGCCGCCAGCGCGACCGCCTCGGCCGGGCGCAGCACGCGTTCCGCGTCGAGCCGCTCGCGCAGGTCGGTGCCGCGCACCAGGTCCATCACGAGGGCGAGGTCGGTGCCGTCCACCACCAGGTCCCGGACCGCCACCACGTTCGGGTGCACCAGGCTGGTCAGGACCGTGCGCTCCTGGACGAAGCGGGCGATCAGCGTCTGATCCGCCGCCAGATCCTCGCGCAGCAGCTTGACCGCCACCGGGCCCTCGGGCCCCGCGCCCTCCCAGACGGTGCCGCAGGTACCCCGCCCGATCACTCTCGTGACCGTGTACCTGCTGCCGATCTTGCGTGTCACCGTCGCTCCGTGAGGGTCCGCAACCGCGCCGAGGCCGAAAGACTTCGTACCGCTGCAACTGTGCCGTTCCGGAGACAGCGCGGGCAACTACCGCGCCGGTGTGCCGAGAATGTACCTGGGTGCGAAGAACGGAAAATCAGAGCGTGTGCGGAGTGGTGGCCGCAACGCCCGTGAGAGGCCGGCCTCCCGAGCCTTCGCCGCCGTGGCCGCCGTAGAGACTGCTGTGGTTGCCGGTGTTGGCACCCGAGCCGGAGCGGTTCTTCGCGAGCTGCTTGCCCACGGTCACGCCGATCGCGATGGCGACCGCGAGCACGATCGCCAGGATCGCGAGCTTGCTCAGACAACTGAGACCGCTCGCCTGCGCGGACCCGTTGGGGGCGTAGCTCTGCGGCTGCCGGGGCGCCTTGTTGCGCGGCGCCTGGTACGTCTGCTGCTGCGGCGGGCGGTACTGCGCAGACGGGGCGGGGCGGGGCGACTGCTGATACGCCATCGGATACTGCGGCTGCTGCGGCTGCTGTCCGTTCGACGGCGAGTGGGTCGTGCGCTGCGGCGAGGACGGATAAGGACGCGACGGCGCTGCCTGAGGCGGTGCGGACTGCGGCTGTTGGGCTATCGGCGCGCGGGCCGGCGGCGTGGGCGCGACCTGGGCGGCCCGGTTCAGCGCGGCCTGGTTCAGCGCGGCTTGATTCAGGGCCGCCTGGTTCAAGGCGGCTTGGTTCAGCGCGGCCTGATTCAGGGCCGCTTGGTTCAGCGCGGCCTGGTTCAATGCAGCCTGACCTGGAGAGGCCTGCGGCGGCTGACGCAGCGGGACCGTCTGCGGGGGCACGGCCTGCTGCGGCGCGGGCACGTTGCCGTTGCGGACGCCGTGCGGCTGCTGTTGCGGCTGCATCTGGGGCTGCTGCGCGCGGTTCGCCCACGGCGCGGCGGCCGGCCCGACCGCACCCATCCCGGCCGCGATCTTGAAGTCGGCGGGCAGGGCCGGCAGCACCACGGTGCCCTCGGCCTGGTTCACCGGCAGCCGGACCGTCACCCCGTCCTGATTCACCCGCACGGCCGCACGCAGCCGGGAGGCGAGCTCCCCGGCGATCGGCCGGTGGTCCGGGTCCTTGGCCAGCGCCGCGGTGGCCACCGCCCACAGCCGGTCGGACACGCCCGGCGGACGCACCGGCGCGGCGGTCTGGTGCGCCCGGAAGACCTCCATCGCGTCGCTGCCGCGGAACGGCGGGCGGCCGGTGAGCAGCTCGTAGAGCATGATCCCGGCGGCGTAGATGTCGACCGCGCTGGTGGCCTTGCGGCCGGAGATGACCTCGGGGGACAGGTAGTACGGGGTGCCGACCACCTGGCTGGTGCGGGTGACCGACGGCGCGTCGGCCAGCCGGGCGATGCCGAAGTCGGTCAGCAGCGGACGGTAGCCGCCCGCGTCCGGCTGCAGCAGCACGTTCGCCGGCTTGACGTCCCGGTGCACGATCTTCGCGGCGTGCGCCACCGAGAGGGCGTCGGCCACGTCGGCGACCAGCAGCGCGGCCTCCTCGGGGCCGAGGGTGCCCCGGCCGCGCAGGTAGACGCGCAGGTCCGGTCCCTCGACGAGCTGCATCACCAGGGCCAGCACGTCGCCCTCGACGACCAGGTCGCGGATGGCCACCAGCGAGCGGTGCCGCAGGTTGACCAGCGCGGTGCGCTCGCGCAGGAAGCGGGTGACCACGTCCGGGTCGGTGGCCAGCTCCTCGAGGAGCACCTTGACCGCGATCGCCTCGCCGGTCTCCCGAACCCGCCCGCGCCACACCGACCCGAAGGCACCACGGCCCAGCTGCTCGTCGAGCTCGTATCGGCTGCCGATCGGCTGACCCACGAAACCTCTCCCCCAGTAGTCGACTCGGGCTGGCAATGGCACCGCCGCGGGCGCGGTTAGGTCGGCGCAGAGTCACCCTAATGCCGCCGCCGCGTCCGACGGTGCACGGCCAGTGGATTCGTACCCAAGCTGCTACAGGATCGCGCCCTATCGGGTGGACCGCTAGATACCCGCACGAACCCGAGGGCGCGCGAGTTCAACCGGGGACGCTTCAAACCACGGCCCGGCCACAGCACTGTCTTCAACCATCCGCGTGGGTGGTCTCGGATACCGTGGCTCCCGGCGAGATTTGCCGATCCGGGTTCCTTGGCTTGGACACAGCCCCGTCATGAAGCAGAAGGCAAAGCGATGCAGATCCGACTCTCCGTCACCTCGGCGCGCGACGCGGTGCGCGGCGACACGGGGCGGTTGAATCAGCACGCCGCGGGCGGGCCGGACGGGGTGGACGCGACCGTGACGGCGGCGGCGGGCACCGCGTTCGGCGCGGCGGCCGGGGCGTTGCGGGCGCTGGCCGGGGTGCCGGACGGGCGCTTCTACGTGGGCACGGTGCCGGTCCGCGAGGAGATGGCGCTGGGCCTGCCGCCGCTGCTCGACGGCGCGGCGCTCACGGTCGGCGGGCCCGGGGTCCCCACCACCCTGCCGGGCGGGCTGGAACTGCACGTGGTCGGCGGGCCGGACGCCGGCGGAGTGCACCTGATCGCCCCGCCCGCACCCGGCGAGGACCCGGTGAAGATCGCGGTCGGCCGGGGCACCGACACGCAGGTGCGGATCGAGGATCCGGACCTGTCAAGGCTGCACGCCGAGCTGCTGGTGACGGCCGACTGGGTGCGGCTGCGCGACACCGGCTCCACCAACGGGACCACCCTGGACGGCGCCCCGGTCGGCGCGGAGTCCGTGCTGCTGCTGCCGGACGCGCTCGTGCGGCTCGGCGAGACCACCCTCGCGCTGCGGGTGGCGCACCACGCGCTGGAGGCCGAGCCGGACCGGCTGGGGCGGCTGCGGGTGCGTGCCTCGCGGCGCTCGGCCGTGAGCCTGCCCGCGCCGCGGATCGACCTGCCGCCGCGCCCGTCGAACCGCGGGCTGCCCGCCGCCCGCCGCCGCGCCGCCGCCGCCTTCGACCAGGCCAAGTCGGCCGCCGAGACACAGATCGCGGCCGCGCTGGCGGCCGAGGCCGCGGTGCGCCGGGACCGGCACCCCGACCTGGCCGCCCTGCTGACCACCGCGATCCGGCCCGAGCCGGGCCTGTGGACCCGCGACCCGGAGCAGCCCGGCCTGCTGGACCTGCGGCTGGGCACGGCGCGGATCGTCTCGCGGGTGACCGTGGGCTCCGGGCCGAAGACCTTCCGGCCGCGGGTTCCCGCCGCCCCGGTGACCGTCGACCTCGAGGAGGTCGGGGTGCTCGGGCTGGTCGGTCCGCGCCCGCAGCTGACCGGCCTGGCCCGGTCGCTGGTGGCGCAGCTGGCCGCCACCTGCGCGCCGCGCGACCTGGAGCTGGTGGTGCTGTGCGGGCAGGATCCGCAGGCCTGGCGCTGGACCCGCTGGCTGCCGCACCTGGCCCCGCAGGACGGCCAGGACTGCCGCGCGCTGGTCGGCCTCGACCCGACCCAGGTGGCGACCCGGATCGCCGAGCTGACCGCCCGGCTCGGCGTACGTGCCGGGTTGCCGGGGCCGAGGGCGGGCGAGCAGCGGTCCCTGGCCCAGACTCACGTGCACGGTCTGTCGCACGCACCGGCGCAGCCCCAGGAGCAGCCGCCGTCCGCATGGCGGCGCCCGCTCGCCCGCCGCACCGTCCTGGTGCTCGACCCGGCCTCGGAGCTGCTCGGCACGCACGGCCTGCGGCGGCTGCTCGACGAGGGTCCACAGGCCGGCGTCTACGCGATCGTGCTGGCCGACCGCCCTGCCCAGCTGCCCGACGCGACCGGCGCGATGGCGACCCTCAGCGGGGACGTCAACACGCGGGTGCGGCTGGAGCGCCCGGAGCTGCCCGCGCTGGACAACATCATCGCCGACCTGGCCTCGGCGGACTGGGCCGAGCGCTTCGGCCGGGCGGTGGCGCCGCTGCGCGAGTCGGACGGCTTCGGCGCCCCGCAGCTGCCCGAGGAGGCCCGGCTGCTGGCCCTGCTCGAGCTGGACCTGCTGACCCCGGCCAAGCTCGCGGCGCGGTGGGCCGAGCAGCCGGCCGACAGCGGGCTGACCGTCGGCGCGGACGACCACGGGCCGGTGCGCGCCGAACTGGCCGGCCAGCACATCCTGGTCGGCGGGGCCTCGGGCTCCGGGGTCTCCGAGACGCTGCGCTCGATCACCTGCGCGCTGGCCGCCGCCAACCGCCCGGAGCACCTGCGGATCGCGCTGGTCTCCGGCGGGCGCGGCCCCTCGCTCGCGGAGTGCACCGGTCTGCCGCACGTGGACGCCCACCTGCCGCCGGACAGCGCCCCCGACACGCTGCGCAAGCTGCTCGACCAGGTCGAGGCCGAGGTGGACCGCCGGTCCCGGGCGGCCGCCCGCGGCGAGATCCCGGGGCTGGCGGACCCGGCCCGCCCACGGATGCTCGTGGTCGTGGACGGCCTCGACCGGCTCGCCGCCGACCACCCCTGGTTCGCCAAGGGGCTGGCCGCGGTGGCCCGGGACGGCCGCGAGCACGACCTGCACGTCGCGGTGGGCGTCAACCTCGAGGACGCCCAGGCGGTCCGGCTGCTGGACGGCGAGCTGTGCGACGAGGCCCAGATCCGCTTCGCGCTGCGCACCCACGGCGCGGAGGAGTCCCGCAAGCTGGTCTCGCTCCCGGTGGCCGTCTCCCTGCGCGCGGACACGCCGGGCCGGGCGCACCTGGCGCTCCCGGACGGCCGGGTGCTGGCGATCCAGGCCCCGCGGATCGGCGGAAGGATGCCGTCCAGCGCGTCCAGCCGGGCCTCGGTGGCCCGGATCCCGTGGACCGAGCTGGGTTCCCCGGCCCCGCGCCGCTCCCCGGAGGCCTCCTCGGGCGGCCAGCTGAGCGGCCCGACCGACCTCGCCCTGTTCGTGGAGACCGTGCGCCGGGCCGTCTCCCGCTGACCGGCCCGGACAAGCCATATCAGCAGTCAGACTCCGCTGCTAGAGTCCTCTCGCCCCATGACTAATTCGGGTGTCGGGGCATAGGGGAGGCACTCCAGCATGCGTATATCGGCACGCCATAAATCCACGTCCGCGGCCGTCGCCGCGATCCTGCTGTGCAGCGCCGTGAGCGTGATCGCGGCAGCCGGCCCGGCCGCGGCCGACTCGCCGCTCACCGGGGTCGACATGACCTCGCTGGCCTACACCGACTCGCTGGTACCGAAGCAGAGTTTCGAGAACCCGTCCGGCGACCTGCCGCTCGGCTCCTGGACCGATGCGGGCGGTGCGACACACATGTCGCGCGTCTACGCGACCTTCGACCTGTCCACCTTCACCGGCGAGGACATCACCAGCGCCGTCGTCGGCTTCACCGAGTCGAAGGTGACCGACTGCCAGGCGCGCACCGTCCAGATCTGGCAGACCAAGACGCCGACCTACCAGGTCACCTGGCACCACGCGCCGGACGAGGAGACGCTGCTCGGCACCGTCGGCGGCTCGACGACCTGCCCCGGCACCTTCAGCCTCGACCTGACCACGGCGATCCACGACGCGGTGGCCGCGCACCGGCCGAACCTCTCGATCGAACTGCGGCTGCCGGCCGCCGACGAGGGGAACCTCGCGCTCGGCCGCTGGATCAGGAACCCGTCCCTCGGCATGTACCTGAAGGACGACACCGCGCCGACCAAACCGACGGAGCTGTTCAACGACGCCCGCCCGTGCGTCACGTCCAAGCCCTATCCGGCCCTCGGCGAAACCACGCCGAGCCTGTGGGCCATGTTCGGCGACCCCGACTCCTACGACTTCAACCTGACCGGCGATTTCGCGGTATGGCCGGTGGACGATTCGGCGAACCGGACCGAGTTCACCAGCCCGTACACGCCCAACGGGTTCGAGCGCCAGGCGAACGTGCCGAGCGGCGTACTCGTCGACGGCGGCACCTACGCCTGGCAGGCCCGCACCGACGACGGGACCCTCAAATCGGCCTGGACGAAGCCGTGCTACTTCACCGTGGACACGTCCCGGCCGAACGTGCCGATCATCACCTCGTCCTACCCGCAGGGCCAGTTCGCCCCGGGCGGCACCCCGGGGACCTTCACGTTCAGCGCGAACGGCTCGTCGGACGTGACGGCGTACCAGTACACGTGGCTCCCGAACCTGGGCGTCCCCGTCTACACGATCGGCCCGAAGGGCGTGCCGCAGTGGACCGACCCCTTCGACCAGGCCGGGTTCGTCCGTGCGGACAAGCTCGGCGGCTCCGCGACGGTGACGCTCGTGCCGCCGAACACGTTCTCGATACTGACGGTGCGCAGCTTCACCAAGTCGTACAACGTGTCGGACACGACGACTTACCGGGTGTTCGTGACGGACACCGAGCCGACCGTCACGGCGAGCGCCACCCCGAAATACAAGGTTCCGTTCACGCTCACCTTCGCGCCCAACCCGGCGCTGACCGGCGTGGAGAGCTACACCTACCAGGTCGACAACGCGGCCGCGCAGACCGTCCCCGCCGGCGCTGACGGGACGGCCACCGTGCCGGTGACCTTCTCCACGCCCTTCGGCCACACGGTCACGGTGCGCAGCAACAGCGCGAACGGCTGGGTGAGCTCGCCGAACGTCTGGTTCGCGAACATCCAGACGGCCCCGACCATCACCTCCGACATCTACGCGGAGGACGTCAGCTCCTACAACCCCAACGGCGGGGTCGGGGTGACCGGCACCTTCACCTTCACCTCCAACGTGCCTGACGCCGTGTCGGTCACCTACTCCTTCGACTGGTCCGGCGAGACCACGATCCCGCTCGACGCGAACGGGACCGCGCGGGTGCAGTGGACGCCGGACGTGAACGGCTCGCACGTCGTCTACGCCTACGTGACCGGGGCCGACGGCACCGTGTTCGACACCTACTACTACTACTTCGACGTGAACTGACGGCTGGTCAGTCCGACTTCAAACGCACATAATGCCCGCGCGCCCTCCGGATCGTTTCCGGAGGGCGCGCGGGCATTATGCGGTCAACAGGCCGAGCGTCAGCCGGTCACCGCGAGCGCGCCGCTGCGCAGCATCGTGCGCAGGACGCGCAGCGCGACGGACAGGATCGCCAGGTCGAAGGTCTCGGCGGTGGCGATCTCCTCCAACACGGACTGGGCCCGGTCCACGGCCGCCCGGTTCTTCGCGACCCAGGTGGTGAAGCGGGCGTCCGGGTCGGTCTCGCCGGGGGCCGCGGCCAGGACCTCGAAGGTGAGCGCGGCCTGGGCCGAGTAGAGCTCCTCGCGCACGGCCGCGCGGGCCATCGCCTGCCAGCGGTCGGTGCGCGGCAGGGCGGTGATCCGGTCGCGCAGCGCGCCGATCCGCAGCCGGTCCACGATGTCGAAGTAGCATTCGGCCACCTCGACCGGGGCCCGGGCGCTGTCCCAGGCCACCTCGACGATGTCCAGCGCCGAGTAGGCGGCCGAGACCGCGGCGGTGCGGGCGGCCAGGTCCTCCGGGACGCCGGCCTCCAGCAGCTCCTGCCTGGCCGCGGCCAGCTGGTCCACGTCGGCGCCCTTGAGCAGCTTGGGCAGCTGGGCGATCACCTCGGAGACCCCCTTGCCGAAGGCCTCGACCTGGGCCGCCATGTCCAGCGGGTGCCGCCGGTTGATCAGGAACCAGCGCGCGCCGCGCTCGGTCAGCCGCCGGGCCGCCAGCCGCATCCGGATCTGCACCTGCGCCGGGACCCGGTTGTCCAGCGCGTCCACCGCACGCCAGAAGGAGTTCAGGTCGAACACCGCCCGGGCCACGGTGTGCGCGCGGGCGATCTCCTCGGCCGAGGCCCCGGTCTCCTCGCGCATCCGGAACACGAAGCTGGTGCCCGCGTTGTTCACCAGGGTGTTGACCACCTGGGTGGTGATGATCTCGCGGCGCAGCGGGTGCGCCTCGATCCGGGTGCGGAACCGCTCGCGCAGCGCGGACGGGAAGTAGTGGAACAGCTCGGCCTTGAGGAACGGGTCGTCCGGCAGCTCGGAGGCCAGCAGCTCGCCCTCGAGGGTGATCTTCGTATAGGCGAGCAGCACGGACAGCTCCGGCTGGGTCAGCCCGAGCCCGGTCTGCCGCCGCTCGTTGAGGGTGCGCTCGCCGGGCAGGAACTCCAGCTCCCGGTTCAGGTGCCCCTCGGCGACCAGCTTGCGCAGGTAGCGCACGTGCACGTTGAGCAGCGCCGGGGCCTGGGCCAGCGCCGAGGCCAGCGCGACGTTCTGGCCGTAGTTGTCGGCCAGCACCAGCTGCCCGACCTCGTCGGTCATCGAGGCCAGCAGGTCGTTGCGCTCGTGCTCGCCGAGCTCCCCGGCGGCCACCGCCTGGTCCAGCAGGATCTTGATGTTGACCTCGTGGTCCGAGGTGTCCACCCCGGCCGAGTTGTCGATCGCGTCGGTGCAGATCCGGCCGCCGCCCGTCCCGCCGGCCACGGCCCCGCCCGCGCCCTGCAGGGCGAACTCGATCCGGCCCAGCTGGGTGAAGCCGAGGTTTCCGCCCTCGCCGACCACCCGGGCGCGCAGGTCGGCCCCGTTGACCCGGATCGCGTCGTTGGCCTTGTCGCCGACGTCCGCGTTCGACTCGGCGCCGGCCTTCACGTAGGTGCCGATGCCGCCGTTCCAGAACAGGTCCACCGGGGCCAGCAGGATCGTCTTCATCAGCTCGGCCGGGGTCATCCGCAGCACCGAGTCCGCGATGCCGAGGGCGGCCCGGACCTGCGCGGTGAGCGGGATGGACTTGGCGGTGCGCGGGAAGATCCCGCCGCCCGTCGAGATCAGGCGCTTGTCGTAGTCGGCCCAGGAGGAGCGGGGCAGCTCGAACAGCCGGCGCCGCTCGGCGTACGAGGCGGCGGCGTCCGGGTTCGGGTCCAGGAAGATGTGCCGGTGGTCGAAGGCCGCGAGCAGCCGGATGTGCTCGGACAGCAGCATCCCGTTGCCGAACACGTCGCCGGACATGTCGCCGATGCCCACGACCGTGAAGTCCTGGCTCTGGGTGTCCACGCCCAGCTCGCGGAAGTGCCGCTTGACCGACTCCCAGGCTCCGCGGGCGGTGATGCCCATCGCCTTGTGGTCGTAGCCGACCGAACCGCCGGAGGCGAAGGCGTCGCCGAGCCAGAATCCGTAGTCGGCGGCCACGCCGTTGGCAATGTCGGAGAAGGTCGCGGTGCCCTTGTCCGCCGCCACGACCAGGTACGTGTCGTCCCCGTCGAAGCGCACCACGTCGGTGGGCGGCACGACCTTGCCGTCCACCAGATTGTCGGTGATGTCCAGCAATCCTCTGATGAACGTCTTGTAGCACTCGACGCCCTCGAACATGAAGGCGTCGCGGTCGCCCGGGTCCACCGGGTTCTTGACCACGAAGCCGCCCTTGGCCCCGACCGGGACGATCACCGCGTTCTTCACCATCTGCGCCTTGACCAGGCCGAGGATCTCGGTGCGGAAGTCCTCGCGCCGGTCCGACCAGCGCAGCCCGCCGCGGGCGACCGCGCCGAAGCGCAGGTGCACGCCCTCGACCCGGGCCGAGTAGACCCAGATCTCGTACTTGGGGCGCGGGGCGGGCAGGTCCGGCACGGCCGCGGCGTTGATCTTGAAAGAGGTGTACGGCTTGTACGAGCCGTCGGCCGCGCGCTGGTAGAAGTTCGTGCGCAGCGTCGCCTCGATCACCGCCCGCAGCGAGCGCAGGATCCGGTCCTCGTCCAGCGAGGCGACCGCGTCCAGCGCCCCCTCGGCCTCCTCGACCAGCCCGTCGATCAGCTCCCGGCCGGCCTTGGCCCGCTCCGGGTCGAAGGAGGCCTCGAACAGCTTGACCAGCAGCCGGGCCAGGGTGGTGTTCCGGTTGAGCACCTGCTCGATATACGACTGGCTGAACGGGGTGCCGCCCTGCCGCAGGTACTTCACGTACGCGCGCAGCACGGTCACCTGACGCCAGGTCAGCCCGGCCCGCACCACCAGGGCGTTGAAGCCGTCGTTCTCGGTGAGCTTGGACCAGGCCGCGGCGAAGGCGGCGGTGAACCGCTCGCGGGCGGCCTCGTCGCGCAGCTGCTCGGGGTCGGCGACCCGCAGCCCGAAGTCGTAGACCCAGGCCGCCTCGCCGCACTCCCGGCTCAGCTCGTACGGGTGCTCGTCCAGCACCTCGACGCCGAAGAGCTGCAGGATCGGCAGCACCTCGCCCAGCGAGATCATCCGGCCGACCCGGAAGATCTTGAGGCTGTACTGCTCGGGCGCGGCGCCGGGCCGGCGGTAGACCGCGAGCGAGGAGTCGGTGGTGTCGTCGGCGTGGATGGCCTCGATCCGGCAGACGTCCTTGACCGCGTTCTCCGGCGGGAAGTCGGCCTTGTAGCCCTCGGGGAAGGCCTTGGCGTAGTCGCGCAGCAGCTCCGCGGCCTGCTCCGGGCCGACCGTGTCGGTGAGCAGCTGGGCGAAGTCGTCCTCCCAGCTGCGCAGGGCGGCGGCCAACCGGCGCTCGATCCGCTCAGCGTCCACGTCGGCCAGCCGGGTGCGCGGGGCGACCCGGATCACGAAGTGCAGCCGGGTGAGCACCGACTCGGTGGAACGCACCGTGTAGTCGATCCCCGCACCGTTGAGCTCGCTGAGCAGGATGCCCTGCAGCTTCAGGCGCGCGTCCGTGGTGTACAGGTCGCGCGGCAGGTATACGAGGGCGGAGAAGTAGCGGCCGTACGCGTCCTTACGCAGGAAGAGGCGCAGCCGGCGGCGCTCCTGCAGGTGCAGCACGGAGGCGGTGATGTCGGCCAGTTCCCCGATCGGGATCTGGAACAGGTCGTCGCGCGGGTAGGACTCCAGGATCTGCAGCAGGTCCTTGCCGGAGTGCGAGGTCTGGGCGAAGCCGTGGGTGTCCAGCACCTGCCGGACCTTCTGCCGGATCACCGGGACCCGCTGCACGGACTCCGAGTATGCGGCGGCCGAGAACAGCCCGAGGATGCGCCGCTCGCCGACCACCCGGCCGTCCGTGTCGAACCGCTTGACCCCGATGTAGTCGAGGTAGCCGGGACGGTGCACGGTGGCCCGCGAGTTGGCCTTGGTGATGACCAGCAGCTGCGGCTCGCGCGCCTTGGCCCGCACCTCGGGCGGCAGCTTGGCGAAGGAGCCGGAGCCGTGCGGCTGGTCGGAGCGCAGGATGCCGAGGCCGGTGCCGGGCACGGCCCGCAGGCTGTCCGCGCCGTCCGCCTGCACCAGGGTGTACTCGCGGTAGCCGAGGAAGGTGAAGTGGCCGTCGGCCAGCCAGCGCAGCAGCTCCTGACCGGTGGTCACCTCGTCGTAGGAGACCCCGGCCCGCTCGGCGGCCTTGCCCTGCTCGCCCTCCAGCCCCTCGGCCAGGGTCAGCGCGGCGGTACGCATCTTGGGCCAGTCCTCGACCGCCTCGCGCACGTCGCTCAGCACCCGGCGCAGCGCGGTCTCGACCACGCCGAGGCGGGCGGGGTCGTCGGACTGGCGGTCGATCTCGATGTGCATCCAGGACTCGGTGAGGCCGCCCGGCGGGGTCTGCGGCGGGTCCACGTCGTGCACCGCCCGCAGCCCGCCGACCAGGTCCCGCTCGACCGCGAAGACCGGGTGGAAGACCACGTGGATGCCCTGCCCGAGCCGGGTCAGCTCGGCGGTGACCGAGTCCACCAGGAACGGCATGTCGTCGGTCACGATCTCGACGACGGTGTGGGTGGTCTCGCCGGTGGTCCAGCCGGCCCGCTCCGGGGTCGGGGTCCAGACCCGGATCTTGGCCGTGCCCTGCGGCCGGACGGCGGCCAGCTCGAAGCCGGACCGCACCGCCCCCAGGACGTCGGCCGCGGTGCGGTCCGCGAGATCGTCGAAGGGCACGTGTCTGTAGTACCGGCGCAGTACCGCGCCCGGATCGACGCCCCGGTCGGGCCCCGCCCCCCCGCCGCCCACCCCGTGCGAGGCGCGCGCGAGATCGGCGGCCTCCCCGAGCAGGTCGGCCTTCGCCTCGTCCAGTTGCGTCACCATGTGTGCTCGCTCCTACGGCCGCGCGCCCTTGCGCGGTATGCGCATGTCGGACCGGACGCACGCCACGCGGGATCGCTGAATGCCTCCCAGGCGGCCGCGCCTTTGCCGGTCCCGGTTACGACCTCCAGATTACTGGGTAGAACCAAGGGCCGGTTGTGTGGCGCCAGATCACGTTGTTACGTCTGCGTTGTCAGTTCCTACAACCTGAGACGTGACACGCGCCCGTGGCGGGCTCAGCCGGCCGTCGTGGCGAGCGGTGGGCGCAGCGTGTCGGAGCGCGGGACGGGGCGGGCCGGATCGGCGTCCAGGTCGACGATCCGATTGCCGGAGTCGACGTGGACTATACGAGGCTTGAGGCTCCGGGCCTCGTGATCTTCGACCGTCTGATAGCTGATCACAATCACCAGATCGCCCGGGTGCACAAGGTGCGCGGCGGCCCCGTTGATCCCGAGCACGCCCGAGCCGCGCTCTCCTTCGATCACGTAGGTCTCCAGCCGGGCCCCGTTGGTCACGTCCACGATCGCGACCTGTTCACCGGCGAGCAGGTCGGCCGCCTCCATCAGCGCGGCGTCGACTGTGACCGATCCCACATAGTGCAGGTCGGCCTGGGTGACCATGGCGCGGTGGATCTTCGACTTGAGCATGGTGCGGTACATCGAGTGCGCTCCCTGTTCGTTGCCTAGCCCCCGTTTCGGTCGGACCCAGGTGCGGCTGTAGATCCGGTCGGCGGGAGAGAAGCTCCGCTTCACCGCCGACCGGATCTGCGCCGCGGTCCGACCGAAACGGGGGCGTTCGTTCCAGTCCCGGATCGGGTACCGGACGAAGGGTCGGACGGAGGTGTTTCGAGCCGCTGAAATGTCGTCAGATCAGATCGTCAGATGAGATCCGGCAGCTCCTGGGTGGCGAACCAGAGTAGGTCGTAGTCCTCGGCCCCGTCCACGGTGAACTGCGCGTCCTGATCGCCGTTGTCGGCCGCGCCGACCACCAGCGCCGCCTCCCCGACGGTCGGTTCCGCGGCCGTGTCGTCCACGTGGAACGCGGCGATGTCGCGCAGCATGATCACGCCGTCGACGCGCACCTCGCCCGGGGCAATGCCCTCTTCCTTGGAGACCGGCGTGCCGACCGGGGTGACCACCGCGTCGGTCGACTCCGCGGCCACCACCACCCGCCGGCGCGGGGCCAGCGGGTCGGCGGCGAGCAGGCGCAGGGCGGCGCGGGCGGCCTCGGTCAGCGCGGCGTACTCGAGCTCTTCCTCGTCCCCCTCGACGTACCACTCGCGCAGCCCGGGGGTCACCGCATAGGCGGTCAGCGGGCCGGGACCGAGCTCGCCGCGCTTGGCCAGCTCGGACAGCAGCGGCAGCGTGGCCGGGATGTAGACGCGCATGGGGTTCCCTCGCTGATCCGCCGGGGCTCGGCTGCCGGATGGCCTTGCGTGCTGAATGGCCCCGCCTACGCTACTGCGCGGGACAGGTCCAGGAACTCGGTGGTGGTGCGCAGCGCGGTGGCCAGCACCTCGGCCCGCCGGGTCGGGTCCATCAGGTTCGCGCCGAAGGCCTCGAGGTCGTCCGGGCCGGGGCACAGGATGATGACCCGGCTGCCGCTCTGCCGGACCTGCCTGGCCTCCAGCAGCATCTGCCGGGTGACGTGGTGCCGGAAGCTGCGCTCCAGCTTGCCGATCACGCCGCTGGGCCGGTCGTAGCCGCGGGCCGCGCTCGGGGCGAGCACGTAGACCTCGTCCATCGGCTCGCCGCCGGGCAGCCGGTCGGCGACGAACAGGTCCAGGCTGGTGTTGGAGTACGCGCCGCCGTCGACGTAGCGGTGCTCGTCGATCACGGTGGGCGGGAACCAGCCGGGGATCGAACAGGAGGCGACCACCGCCTCGGCCAGCCCGACGTGCGGCGCGCCGGGTTCGCCGAAGACGACCCGCTCGCCGGTGTCGTAGTCCATCGCGACGGCGCGCACGCCCGGGTGCGGGGACCAGGCGCCCAACGGGATCACGTCCTCGACCATGCGGCCGATGTCGCCGAGCGAGCCGCGGCCGGGCGGCAGGAAGGCGGAGATCACGGCCATGCTGGGGTAGCGGCGCGGGTGCCGGACCGAGCGGGCGATGAGCCGCGGCGAGCCGATACCGCGCTGCGGGCGGGGCGGTACGCCGCCGCCGGCCGCGTGGTCGTAGTCGAAGCTCTGCCCGGCCAGCGGCCCATCCGGCACCACCTCGGCCTGCTGATGGAGCCACAGGTCCGCGGGGCTGGCGCCCGCGCCGAGCAGCGCGGCCAGGATCGAGCCGGCCGAGGTGCCGACGATCAGGTCGGCGGTGCGCGGGTCGAAGCCGAGCTCCTCGTACAGGGCGGTCATCGCGCCGATCATCCAGGCGGCGCCGAGCGTCCCGCCGCCGCCCAGCACCAGTCCCCTGCGTGGCTGTGCACTCACCCTGCCCACCGTCCCCACGACGCGCCTGTCGTATACGTGATGCCCGCTCGGGAGCCGCGTTCACTCCCTGCCGGGCGGCGCGTCGATGACTTCGCCCGCGTGCAGGTCCAGTTCTAACAGCGCCTCCAGTTCCATAATTGTTTCCGCATAGGACCGGTGGTGCACCCCGATGATTCCGACGGCGGCGGCGCCCCGCACGTTCGCCTCGAGATCGTCGACGAACACGGCCTGCGGACCGGAGCAGCCGATCCGCTCGAGGGTGTGCAGGTAGATCTCCGGGTCGGGCTTGCGCATGCCGACCTCGCCGCTGATCACCACGGCGTCGAACAGCTGGTCCCAGTCGTCGCGCAGGTAGTCGTTGCCCCAGGAGTTGGACAGCAGGGCGGTGCGCAGCCCGGAGTTCTTGGCCTTGCGCACCACGTTGACCATCGCGGGGGCGGAGGAGAACCCGGCGAACATCCGGCCGATCAGCCCCTGCGCGGCGACCGGCACGCCGCAGAACCGGGTCAGCCGCTCGGCCAGCGCCTGCTCGAAGTGCTCCACCCGCAGCTCGCCGCGCTCCAGCGCCGCGATCGGGTCGAAGACGCTGAGCGCGGCCAGCCCCTCGTCGTGGAAGTCGCGCATCGCCAGCTCATAACCGGCGGCGGTGATTCCCTCCGCGGCGTACCATCCGTCGAGGGCGACCGCGAGCGGGGAAGTGAGCACGCCGCCCCAGTCCACGATCAGCGCCTCGGGACGGGTTCCGCCGGACGCGGCCTGAGAAGACATTGCGCCGCCTTTCGCTCGCCGCCCGGGTGGAATACCCCCGGTCGGGTAAGAGTTCCCATCGTACGGGGGTGATGCTTGTGCCGGGCCTAAATCGGGCGGCGGTATGGCCGTTCGCCGCGCTCTTCGCCGTGTCCGGATCCTTCCTGGTCGGGTACTCCGGGGCCACGCCCTCGCCGTGGCTCGGCCGGGTGGCCGTGACCGTGTGCGGAGCGAACCCCAGCGCCTCGCACGCGCTGCTGCTCGGCCTGGTGCTGCTCACCCTCGCGCACGGCCTGAGCCGCCGGCGCCGGGTGGACTGGGTGCTCGGGCTCGGGCTGGTGGTGTGGAGCGTGCTGACCGAGGCCGAGTCGCTGGCCACCCGCGCCCCCGGCGAGCCGTGGCGGCTGGTGCCGCTGCTGCTCACGCTGGTCTCGCTGATCCGCTCCCGGGAGCGCTTCCCGGTCGAGCCGGATCCGCACCGGCTGCGCCAGACCGTGGCAGTGGCCGGGGCGGGTAGCGCGACCCTGCTGCTGCTCGGCGGTGGCGGACTGTTCGCCGAACGCGGGAGGTTCGCCGCGCCGCTGTCCACCCCCCGGGACCTGGGCCGCCAGTTCCTGGCCGCGGTCGCGGGCAACACCGGCGGGGTGGACTTCGACGGCCCGGCCTGGTTGCTACCCGGACTGGCGCTGGCCTCGGGCCTGGCACTGATCGCCGTGCTCGGCTCGCTGTCGGCCGCGGCCCCACCGCCGGAGCCCGCCGACTCGGCCGACCGTGCCGCGATGCGTGAGCTGATCGCGCACGAGAACGCCGACACGCTGGCTCCGTTCGCGCTGCGGTACGACAAGACCTATGCGTTCGAGCCGCACGGCCGGGCAGCGATCGGCTACCGCGTGCTGGCCGGGATGGCGGTGGTCGGCGGCGATCCGATCGGCGCGCGGGAGGCGTGGCCGGACGCGATCGACGCGTTCCTGGCCGAGGCCGAGCGGCGCGGCTGGCGACCGGCGGTGCTCGGCGCGGGGCCGCAGGCGCGCGAGCTGTGGGCGGCGCGCGGAATGCGCGGCTTCGGTATCGGTGACGAGGTCGTGATCGACGTGGAGAAGTTCTCGCTCAACGGCCGGTCGATGCGCAACGTCAGGCAGGCCGTGCAACGCACCGAGCACGCGGGGATATGGGTCTCCGTCATCCCCGAGCGCGAGCTGAGCGAGGAACTGGCCGCCCAGTTGCGCCGGATCCACCGGGCCTGGCTGGGCCGTGGCACGGCGCGGCGCCCACGCCCCGACGCCGACGAGGTCCCGCAGGGCCGGGAGCACGGCTTCGCGATGAACCTGGACGCGATGGCCGAGGGCCGCCACCCCGACTCGCTGCTGGTGGTCGCCTTCGCAGCGGACGGCTACGCGGTCGCGTTCCAGCGCTACCTGGTGGCGGGCGACGCGGGCCCGGAACCGGCGCTGTCACTGGACGTGATGCCGCGTCACCGGGTTGCGCCGAACGGGGTCAACGAGCGGCTGATCGTGGCGACCATCGAGTACGCGGCCGAGCACGGCTTCAAGATTGTCTCACTGAACTTCGCCGCGTTCCGCACGGTGCTGGAGGCCTACCGCCTAGGTACTGGCACGGGCGCAGGCACAGGCACAGGCAACGCTGGCAACCCCGGCGCGGCAGCGGGGGCAGGACCAGCAGCAGTGACGGCGGGCGCGGGGGCAGGTGGCACCGCAAACTCGCGCCGCACGCAGCGTCCCCGGCTGGTGCCGAGGCTGACCCGCCGGGCCATCCACATGCTCGATCCGCTGATCCAGGTCGAGTCGCTGTACCGGTTCAACGCGAAGTTCCGGCCCGGCTGGCTGCCCCGGGCGGTGCTGGTCGCCTCATGGCTGGACCTGCCGTTGTTCGGCGTGGCGGCCTTCGGGCTGGAGTTCGCGCTGCCCTACGACCGGCGGCGCAGCCGAATCGGCACGATCCGGCCCACGCACGCCCGTCGCGCCGGAGCGCAGCAGCCGGATTCGGGTTCGGATCCCTCGACCGAGCCCTCAACCGTCCGCGTCGGCGCAGATCGAGCAAACTGACCCCGCACAGCCGTACCGCCGCCCGACACCACACGCACCAGTCCCGATCCGCCCTGGTTACGCGAACTGAAGCGCGGTGCACCTCCACTCGAGCCGGTCCGCCTGGTCGGCACGGGTGGCCTCGGGCACCTGTGCCGCGGACGGTCCCGCGTTGAGCGGCCCCGCGCTATGCGGCCCCGTACTCAGCGGCGCGGCGGTCCGCTCGAAGCGCAGGGCGACTGCCCGCACCCGTGGACCGTCCTGCACCAGCACCGTCGACTCGACCGCGTCCGGACCCGGCGCGTGCAGCCGGATCGAGCGCACCATGCTGCGGGCGGCGAACCGGGTGGCTGCCCGGCGCTGCGCCACCGTGCTCAGCAGTCCGAAGACCTCGCGGGACACCCAGCGCTTGACCTGCTCGGCCGGACGCCGCTCCAACAGCACGTCCACCACGGCCTCCACCAGCCGCCGCACGCCCGCCGGGTTCGGCTCGCCGGACCGGCGCGCGCCCGGCGGGTCGAAGCGGTGCGTCCAGCCGACCACCCAGGAACGCAGCGCCCCGGCCGCTCCGCCCAGATCGGGATCACCGGCCAGCGCCGGATCAACACCCCGGGAACGGTCGATCGTCCCGGCGACGGTCAGCAGCGGGCTTCGACCGTAGCCATAGCCGTAGCTGTAACCGTAGACACCGGTATCGCAGGGATCGCCGTCCTCGTAGTCGTAACGCAGCATCGTGCACCCCGTCTCCAGATGGCCTCTGACGCCCACTCAGACCACCGAGGATGTCCGAGAGTTGCCCCCGAAGACGACTCGGCGCCGAAGATCACCCGTTCAGCGGAGTGATCTGCGGCGCCGAGGCTACGCGATAATCAGATTTCTTACTTCTTACGGCGGCGTCCGCCCGGTGCCGGGGGCCGGCCCTTGGGCTTCGGCTTGTCCGGGACCGCGTCCTGCGGACCGCCGGCCGCGGCATTGGCCTCCTGCCGCTCGACCACCCCGCCCGCCCCGTCCACGGTGGGCGCGGAGTAGTTCAGCCGCGCCGGACGCTTCGGGCCCTCCAGGCCCTTCGCGTTCAGCTGCGCCGTGGCCGCCTGGGCCTGCGCCTGCGCCTCCGGGTCCTCGCTGTTCGCCTCGACCTGGACCTCGAGGTTGAACAGGTAGCCGACCGACTCCTCCTTGATGCCGTCCATCATCGCGTTGAACATCAGGTAGCCCTCGCGCTGGTACTCGACCAGCGGGTCGCGCTGGGCCATCGCCCGCAGGCCGATGCCCTCCTGGAGGTAGTCCATCTCGTACAGGTGCTCGCGCCAGCGCCGGTCCAGCACCGAGAGCACGACCCGGCGCTCGAGCTCCCGGGTGATCTCCGAGCCGAGGTTGGCCTCGCGCTTGTCGTAGGCGCCGAGGATGTCCGCGGTCATCTCCTCGACCAGCACCTCGCGGGTGATCGCGGTGCGGCCGCCGACCGACTCCTCGACCTCGTCCAGCGTGATCGAGACCGGGTACAGCGTGCCGAGCGCCGACCAGAGCTTGTCCAGCTCCCACTCCTCGGCGAAGCCCTCCGCGGTGGCCGCGTTGATGTACGCCTGGACCGTGTCCTCCATCATGTGCCGGACGTGGTCGCGCAGGTCCTCACCGTCCAGCACCCGGTGCCGCTCGGCGTAGATGACCTCGCGCTGCTTGTTGATCACGTCGTCGTACTTGAGGACGTTCTTGCGGATCTCGAAGTTCTGCTGCTCCAGCTGGGACTGCGCGGACTGGATCGCCCGGGTGACCATCTTCGACTCGATCGGAATGTCGTCGCCCACGTTCGCGACGGCCAGCACCCGCTCCACGATCTGCGCCTTGAACAGCCGCATCAGATCGTCGCCGAGGGACAGGTAGAACCGGCTCTCGCCCGGGTCGCCCTGGCGGCCGGCGCGGCCGCGCAGCTGGTTGTCGATGCGCCGCGACTCGTGCCGCTCGGTGCCCAGCACGTACAGCCCGCCGAGGTCGTAGACCTCCTCGTGCTCGGCCTTGACCGCCTTCTTCGCCTTCTCCAGCGCGGCCGGCCAGGCCTCCTCGTACTCCTCCGGGGTCTCGGTCGGGGTCAGCCCGCGCTGGGCCAGCTCCCCCATCGCCAGGTTCTCCGGGTTGCCGCCGAGCATGATGTCGGTACCGCGGCCGGCCATGTTGGTGGCCACGGTGACCGCGCCCTTGCGCCCGGCCTGCGCGACGATCTGCGCCTCGCGGTCGTGGTGCTTCGCGTTGAGCACCTCGTGCGGGACGCCGCGCTTGCGCAGCTGCTGGGAGAGGTACTCGGACTTCTCCACCGAGACGGTGCCGACCAGGATCGGCTGGCCCTCCGCGTTGCGGTGCTCGATGTCGTCGACGACCGCCTTGAACTTGGCCTCTTCCGAGATGTAGATCAGGTCCTGCTGGTCCGCGCGGACCATCGGCTTGTTGGTCGGGATCGGGACCACGCCGAGCTTGTAGATCTGGTGGAACTCGGCCGCCTCGGTCAGCGCCGTACCGGTCATCCCGGCCAGCTTGTGGTAGAGGCGGAAGTAGTTCTGCAGGGTGATGGTGGCCAGGGTCTGGTTCTCGTTCTGGATGACCACCCCCTCCTTGGCCTCGATCGCCTGGTGCATGCCCTCGTTGTAGCGGCGCCCGGCCAGGATGCGGCCGGTGTGCTCGTCCACGATCAGGATCTCGCCGTTCATGACCACGTAGTCGCGGTCCTTCTTGAACAGCTCCTTGGCCTTGATCGCGTTCTGCAGGAAGCCGACCAGCGGGGTGTTGACCGACTCGTAGAGGTTGTCGATGCCCAGCAGGTCCTCGACCCGCTCGACCCCGCGCTCCAGCACGCCGACGGTCTTCTTCTTCTCGTCGACCTCGTAGTCGGAGTCCTTGGCCAGCCGCTGCACGATCTTGGAGAAGTCGGTGTACCACTTGGTGGCCTGGTCCGAGGGACCCGAGATGATCAGCGGGGTACGCGCCTCGTCGATCAGGATCGAGTCCACCTCGTCGACCACCGCGAAGTTGTGCCCGCGCTGGACGAGCTCCTCCTTCGACCAGGCCATGTTGTCGCGCAGGTAGTCGAAGCCGAACTCGTTGTTGGTGCCGTAGGTGATGTCCGCGCCGTAGGCCACCCGCCGCTGCGCCGGGGTCATGCTGGCCAGGATCACGCCGACCTCGAGGCCGAGGAAGCGGTGGATACGGCCCATCCACTCCGAGTCGCGCTCGGCGAGGTAGTCGTTGGTGGTGACCAGGTGCACGCCGTCGCCGGACAGCGCGTTGAGGTACGTCGGCAGCGTGCCGACCAGGGTCTTGCCCTCGCCGGTGCGCATCTCGGCGATGTTGCCCCAGTGCAGCGCGGCGCCGCCCATCAGCTGCACGTCGTAGTGGCGCTGGCCGATGGTCCGCTTGGCCGCCTCGCGGACGACCGCGAAGGCCTCCCAGAGCAGGTCGTCGAGCGTCTCGCCGTCCTGGAAGCGCTCTTTGAACTTGTCGGTCTCGGCGCGCAGCTCCGCGTCGGAGAGGTCGACGTAGTCTTCCTCAAGCAGATTCACGGTCTCGGCCGTCTTGGCCAGCTTGCGAAGGATCTTCCCTTCGCCCGCGCGCAGGACCTTGTCGAAGAGGGCAGGCACTTTGGGAACGGCTCCTTGACACTCAGGACGGTGTGGACGGCCAGGCCACTCGGATGGGCAGCAGGCTCCCACCCCGGCCGTTATCCCATCGTAAGCGACCGCGCATGCCCAAAGACAGTGTGCAGCCCTGAGAAGTGGGGTATGGCCCCGCGATCACACCTGTGACAGGGCGATACCGTCGAGAATGTCGTGTTCGGAGACGACCACCTCGGACAGCCCGAGCCGGTCCATGATCTGGGCCAGGATCAGCGCCCCGGCGCCGATCACGTCCACCCGGCCGGGGTGGATCACCGGGTTGGCGGCGCGCAGGGCGCGGGTGGAGGCCAGCAGGTCGCCGGCCACCTGGCGCACCGTCTCGGCCGAAATCCGTGAAAGGTGCACGCGGGCCGGGTCGTACCGCTCCAGCCCGAGCGCGACGGCGGCCACCGTGGTGACCGAGCCGGCCACTCCGACCAGGGTCTTGGCCTGGCCGACCGGGACCAGTTCGGCGGCCAGGTCGATCGCGGCGTCCACGTCCCGGCGGGCGGCGGCGATCTGGGCCGCGGTGGGCGGGTCCTGGGTGAGGTGACGCTCCGTCAGCCGCACGCAGCCGATGTCCACCGAGCGGGCGGCCTCGACCGAGCCGGCGCCCAGCACGAACTCGGTGGAGCCGCCGCCGATGTCGACCACGAGGTACGGGGTCGGGTGGCCGGCCGGGTCCCCGGCCACCGACCCGGTCGCCCCGGCGAAGGACAGCGCGGCCTCCTGGTCTCCGGTGATCACCTCGGGCTCGACGCCGAAGCGGGCCCGGATCCCCTCGAAGAACTCGTCCCGGTTGGACGCGTCGCGGGTGGCGCTGGTGGCGACGAAGCGGATCCGCTCGGCCCCCAGCTCACGGATCCGGGCCGCGTAGTCGTCGCAGGCCGCGAAGGTGCGCTGCAGCGCCTCCGGGGCGAGCCGGCCGGTGGCGTCCACGCCCTGGCCGAGCCGGACGATCTCCATCCGCCGAAGCAGCTCGCCCGACGTGCCGGCCTGCGGATCCAGGTCGGTGACCAGCAGGCGGATGGAGTTCGTCCCGCAGTCGATCGCCGCGACGCGCGTACTCATCAGGCCTGCTCCTCGGTTGTTTCCTCGGCTGGTTCCGCTGCTTCGGCGCCCGTCACTGCGACACACGGCCCGTTACGCCACCACTCGGGCAGCAGCCCCAGCGCCTCGTCGCCGAGCGGATTGACCCCCGGACCGGCCGCGAGCGCGTGGCCGACCAGGACGTGCAGGCACTTGACCCGGTCGGGCATGCCGCCCGCGCTCGGAAAGCCCTCGAGCACTTCGATCGCGTCGCGGCGCTTGAGGTAGTCCTCGTGCGCGGCACGGTAGGCCGCCGCCAGCTCGGGATCGGTACCGAGCCGCTCGGTCATCTCGGCCATCAGGCCGCCGCCTTCGAGCGTGCCGATGGCCGAGGCTGCCCGTGGACAGGTCAGGTAGTAGAGCGTCGGGAACGGGCTGCCGTCGGGCAGGCGTGGCGCGGTCTCCACCACGTCAGGGTTGCCGCACGGGCAGCGGTGCGCCACGGCCCGCAGGCCGCGCGGCTCTCGTCCCAGCTGGGCCTTGACCGCCTCGAAATCCGCCTTCCACACGCTCACCCCCACACGCTACCCGGTCGCGCGGCCCGTCCGATCACGGTGTGGGGGACGCGGACGGCGACGCGGAGGCCTCCGGGGACGGCGACTTGACCGTGGCCCAGAGCCGGTCGTACCAGGCCTGCTGGGAGGGGCTCGGGATGCCGAGCGGCTCGCTGCTGGCGCTCGGGTCGGGCACGATGTAGCCGGTCTCGCCGGGGCGCACGTAGTGCAGCCGCTCGCGGGCCTGGATCGCGACGTACGCGGGGTCGTTCCACTTCGCCAGCTCGCTCTGCAGCGCGGCGACCTGCCGCGAGGTGTCGGCGTTCTGGTTTTCGATCGCGGAGAGCTGCGAGCGCTGCGCGAAGTACTGGCGCAGCGGGTAGGCAACCGTCACCATGACCGCGCACAGGGTCAGCGCCAGAATCCCGGCACGTCCGGTCAGCCGGTTGCGCGGAGGCTTGCGGAGGGTCGGCTTCCGAAAGGGCGCGCCCTTCTTCTTCCCTGACGTGTCGTCAGCCACCTTCGCACCCCTCCCAACGCGCCGTCTCAAAGCTGCGCCGTATTAAAACTGCGCCGTATCAAAACTGTGGCGCGCCTCGCCGCGCTTACGCACGGCGGGCGCGCCACCAGACTAGGACTCTTACGCCTTGAAGCGCGGGAAGGCGGAGCGCCCGGCGTAGCGGGCCGCGTCGTCGAGCTCCTCTTCGATGCGCAGCAGCTGGTTGTACTTGGCCACCCGGTCGGTGCGCGCCGGGGCGCCGGACTTGATCTGGCCGACGTCGGTGGCCACCGCCAGGTCGGCGATGGTGGTGTCCTCGGTCTCGCCGGAGCGGTGGCTCATCATGCAGCGGTAGCCGGAGCGGTGCGCCAGCGCGACCGCGTCGAAGGTCTCGGTCAGCGTGCCGATCTGGTTGACCTTCACCAGCAGCGCGTTGGCCTGGCCGCCGGAGATGCCGCGCTGCAGCCGCTCCGGGTTGGTGACGAACAGGTCGTCGCCGACCAGCTGCACCTTGCCGCCGAGCAGGTCCGTGACGGCCTTCCAGCCGTCCCAGTCCTCCTCGCTGTGCGAGTCCTCGATGGACACCAGCGGGTAGTTGGCGACCAGGTCGGCGTAGTACGCGCTGAGCTCCTCCCCGGAGAACTGCTTGCCCTCCAGGGTGTAGGCGCCGTCCTTGTACAGCTCGGTGGCCGCCACGTCCAGGGCCAGCGCGATGTCGGTGCCCGCGGTGTAGCCGGCCTTGTCGATCGCCTCGAGGATCAGGTCCAGCGCGGCCCGGTTCGAGTCCAGGTTCGGGGCGAAGCCGCCCTCGTCGCCCAAGCCGGTGGACAGGCCGCGGGACTTGAGCACGGACTTGAGCGCGTGGTAGGTCTCCGCGCCCCAGCGCAGGGCCTCGCCGTAGGTCTCCGCCCCGATCGGCGCGACCATGAACTCCTGGATGTCGACGTTCGAGTCGGCGTGCGCGCCGCCGTTGATGATGTTCATCATCGGGACCGGCAGGATGTGCGCGTTCGGGCCGCCGAGGTAGCGGAACAGCGGCAGCTCGGCCGACTCGGCGGCGGCCTTGGCCACCGCCAGCGAGACGCCGAGGATCGCGTTCGCACCGACCCGGGACTTGTTCGGGGTGCCGTCGAGGTCGATCAGCTCCTGGTCGATCAGCCGCTGCTCGTGCGCGTCGAAGCCGATCAGCGCCGGGCCGATCTCGTCGAGCACCGCCAGCACGGCCTTGGTGACGCCCTTGCCGTTGTAGCGGTCCTTGTCCCCGTCGCGCAGCTCGACCGCCTCGAAGGCCCCGGTGGACGCTCCGGACGGCACGGCCGCACGCGCGATGGTGCCGTCGTCGAGGGCTACCTCGACCTCGACCGTTGGGTTGCCGCGGGAGTCGAGGATCTCCCGCGCGCCGACTGCTTCGATGGACGCCACGTGCGTACTCCTTCTTGTCCTCTTGGATACCGGCAACAGCCTAGTGCCGTGTCAGCCAACCTTCGCCCCGCTCGCAGGCACGGTACGTACCGGCAGCTCGTGCAGCCCGCGCATGATCAACCCCGAGTGCCAGCGCAGCGCGGACGGCGAGACGGCCAGGCTCAGGCCGGGGAATCGCCCGAACAGCCGCGCAAAGGCGACCCGCCCCTCCAGCCGGGCCAGCGGCGCGCCGAGACAGAAGTGGATCCCGTGTCCGAGCGCGAGATTGCCGCCCTCGTTGCGCCCCAGCTCCAGCGCCTCCGGATCGGCGAATCGGGCCGGATCCCGGTCCGCCGCGGCGAGCACCACCAGCACCGGCTCCCCCGCCGCGATGTCCACGCCCCCGACCGTGATCGGCTCCGTGGTGAAGCGCCACGTCCCGAACTCGACCGGCCCGTCGTAGCGCAACAACTCCTCGACGGCCGATTCGAGCAGGCCCGGGTCCGCCCTGAGCTTGGCGAGCTGTTCAGGGTGGCGCAGCAGAGCGAGCGTCCCGTTGCCGATCAAGCCCGACGTCGTCTCGAACCCCGCGAGCAAGAGGATGAAGGCCATCGCGGCGGCCTCGTCCTCGGTCAGATGCTCACCCTGGTCGGACGCCCGGATCAGCGCCGAGAGCAGGTCGTCCGCCGCGGGATCCTCCGGCAGCGCGAGCCGCTTCTTGTGAATGAGGTCCTTGAGGTAGCCGCGCACCCGCTTCACGGAGCGGCCCACCCCGCCGCGCGGCCCGCTGCGGTCGATCATCCCGTTGGCCCACTCGTGGAAGATCGGCTGGTCCTCCGGCGGCACGCCGAGCATTTCGCAGATCACGATCACCGGCAGCGGGAACGCGTACGCCCGCACCAGATCCACCGGCTCCGGCCCGAACGCGTCGAGCAACTGGTCCGCGATCTCGACCACCCGCGGCTCGAAGTCGGCCACCCGCCGCGGCGTGAACGCCTTCGCGACGAGCCGGCGCAGCCGCGTATGGTCCGGCGGATCGAGGTTCAGCAGATGCGCGGCGATCCCCGAGCGGTGCTCACCCGGAATCCCCGTGCGTCCCGGCTGCCACGCCGGATACGACGTCGCAGCGTTCTTCGACAGCCTCGGGTCGGCCAGAACCGCCCTCGCATCCGAGAACCGCGTCACCAGATAGGCCTCGATGCCGTTCGGCAGCCGCGTCTTGCGCACCGGCTCATGCTCACGCAGCCAGGCATAGGCCGGATACGGATCGTCGATGAAAGCACGGTCGAACAGCGGCGGCGGCTCAAGCACGTCCCCATCGTTACACGCATCGCCCCTCTCGATCCGCCTGGGACGATTCATCTGGGCCGGCCGTTCCGCGCAGGATCTCTTTGCGGTGACGGGCCGCGTACGACCCTACGACTCCGCGACGTCACTTTCGCAGTCAGCGGCGTTGTTCTTCGCACTGTCCCACGTGGAGGTCACCGTGAACGGATCACCCGCATATCCCGTGACCCCGAGATCTCCCGGGTCGGTGTTCGTACTGTAGAGCACCCCGGCCGGGTGATCACTTTGCTGCGAGAAACCATGGTCACGTGCGAGGTCTTCGAGGGAGATCCCTGGATAGAACGATGCAGTGCCGGAAACCGAGTAGGACCCTTGTGTGCTGTAAAGTGCCCGTGATTCATCGCCGTCGGGGATGATGGAGCACAGCGAGAGCTCGTCCGGATTACCACGGACATTTCCACCCGCTGCGACCTCCCAAGCCTCCCAGTATGTCAAGCAGTCATCATAGGTTCGATAGTCCGGGTTGTTGCAGTAGCCGTCGATTTGGCCTGCCAGAAGCGCGGACCACGTTCTGTTGGCTATGACTAGTTCGTTTGGATTATCGCACTTTCGAATATTGAAAGTCCTCGTGATGTGTTGGACGATGACTCCCGACCTGCCGCCCGTCTCTACAAGCCATCTGCGCTTACTTGTGAAATGACCGCATAGGTTCCAGCCGGCCTCCCTGCCCACATAATTCCAGCTGAGCCTGCACGCTGGTGCCGCCGCCTTCTTTTCGTCCGCCACTTCGCGCAGCCGTTTAGAGGCGCGTCGCACCAAACCCGGATTCGACGGCTGCGGTATCTCAGCATCACTGGACCAGGACATGGGTGGTCACTCCTCGCCGCTAGCCTTCCATCATTTCTGCGATCACGCCGGCGATGTCCTCTTTGGAGAGGACCTCCCTCAGCGTCGGATCCTCGTCGAGGGCTGATTCGACGGCCGCACTTATCTCAGCCCGAAGCGAATCGGCCGCATCTCCTGCATGCCGAGAAGCAGTCTGCCCCGCACCCCGCGCGAGAACCTGCTCATGGCTCAGCCACACCTCTCCGCAGCCACTGGCCTGCTCGCCCGGACGCACCGCGTCGGCGAACTCGTACACGCCACCGGGGCCGACGCGATAGAACATCGTCCAGTTCTCGTCCCACGCCGCCTCCACGGCGACCGCAGGAGTCTGCGCGCTCGGGCCGTGCCGCTCCGCCACGTGCCCGTCGGCCCAAGCCTGGCTCTTCCACGTCCCGTCGGTCTCGTCGAACCACTCGTAGACCCCGTCTGCGTGGTCATAGCGATAGTCGAGACCGTAGTTCTCGTCCCGCTCCCGCTCCGAGTAGCGGGACTGCCCATCGGCCGCCTGATCCCCGGAGGCCGCGGCTGTCGCAGCGAGATGCGTCGGCGTGGCATAGGCCGAGTTCTCCCGCTCCGCGAGTACTCGCAGAAGCCAGTCGATGAGTACGCCCGGTTCCGCATAAGGGCCGGTCAATGTCACGAACTGGGACTCATGGACGTCATCGCCCGCGAACCATGTGTGTAAGGCATCCCGGTAGGTCTCGACCTGGGCGGTGTCTTCCGTCCACCCCGAACCGCAGTGGAACACGAGCGAGGCCAGCTTCACCACCAGTGCATCGGATCTGGAGGGGCTGCCGTCCGCCAGCCATTCCATCAGCCTCTCGACGTTTCCGCTCTGCACCGTCAAGGTCGAGTCCCTCCCGCTCGCTGCCTCAAGCCAAGCTAGAGGTTGAGCGGCGCGCAATCTTGCCTGATGTCGCAAACATTCGCGCAATCGCGAGAAAACGCCCCGGCGAAGCTCTCGGCGTGCTCGCACGGCCAGGCGTAGGCCAGGTAGGGATCGTCTATGAACTCGCGGCTGAACAGCGCGGGGGCGGTGCGGTCACGCGCCCGTTGTCTGACAAGGGCTGCGGCGCCCTTGTCGGCGGCTGAGCAATGGCGCTAGTGCGCCGTGTGGTCCACCTGTCTCAGGTACCACAGCACGGCGGTGGCCAAGATCTCGGATTCGTCGCGCCCGGTATCCCGGGCGAGTTCTGCCAGGCGCTGCTTGAGACGGGGCGGCAACGAATATTCGAGTTCCACGGCTCCCAGCCTGGCAAAGCGATGCCGGGCTGGGAAGTCAGAGTTCCGATATTCACACGAACGTGGGACTGGACTGCGCCGCGGTTCCGTGCCCGGCGGAGCCGCGGTGCTCCGGTCGCGGATCAGGCCTGCGGCGCGGTGGTGCTCTGCGGGACCGAGTCGGCGGGGGCCGCGTTGACGACCTTGCCCTCGACGGCCTGCGGCGGAGCGGCCGGCTGCGGCTGTCCCGGCGGGACGTCGTCCTTGACCGCCGCCTTCATCTCCGACTTGAAGATGCGCAGCGACTGGCCGACCGACCGGGCGGCATCGGGGAGCTTGCGCGAGCCGAACAGCACAACGACGACTGCGAGGATCAGGACGATGTGCCAGCCCTCGAACGCACCCTTAAGCATGATTCGACTCTCCTACCGCAAGGACGAGACCGGGCTGTTTCGTCCGGTACACAGCCAGACTAACCTGCCACCCCGGCATCACGGGAGGCCTCCCAAGCCACGATCTGATCGCGCAGGCTGCGGGCGGCGACCCGCATGGCCTCCTCGGGGTCCACTCCGAGCGCGCGGGCATGTGCCGTGACCGCGAGCAATAACGCTCCGACATCGGACGCATTCGTGGTGTCACGGGACAAGTCGGGCGCCAGATTTGGCAGTTTAATCGGAATTTCACTGTTGTTGGCCCGCTTGAGCAGCTTGTCGGCGAGCATCAGCGACGGCAGGCCGAGCGGCACCCCCTCCACGGCGGAGGTGCGGCCCTTCTCGACGGCCTTGATCCGCTCCCAGTTGGCCTCGACGTCCCCCGCCGTGTCCGCGCTCGCCCCGGCGAAGACGTGCGGATGCCGTCCGATGAGCTTGTTCGCGATGCCCTCGGCCACCTCGTCGATGGTGAACGGGTCGGTCGGGTGCTCCTGCGCGATGCGGGAGTGGAAGGCCACCTGCAGCAGCACGTCGCCGAGCTCCTCGCGTAGCGCGTCGCGGCCGGGTCCGGGCTCGTCGTAGCCGCCGTCCTCGATCGTCTCGACCGTCTCGTAGGCCTCTTCGATCAGGTACTTCACCAGCGACCGGTGCGTCTGCTGGGCGTCCCACGGGCAGCCGCCGGGCGAGCGGAGCCGGTCCATCACCGCGATCAGGTCGAGGACCTTCGCCCCGGGCAGGTCGTAGCTGCCCGGCAACAGCTCCAGCTCGACGTCCGAGCCGTACGCCAGCCGCTCGCCGAGGGCCTGGGCCAGCGCGCCGTCCCCGTCCGGGGCGACCACCCAGGCCACCGTCGCGCCCGCCTCGGCCTGGCCGACCAGGTCCGCGGCAATCTCGTGCGCGGAGGCCTCCTCGTCGAAGACCACGATCTGCACGTCGACGTCGTCGAGGTACGGCAGCACCGGATGGTCCGGCGAGCCGGTGTGCACGATCGTGTCCGGCGTGGTGATCAGCCGCCAGGCCGCTGCTGACAGCAGCCCCGGGGCCACGCGCGGGGAGAACGGGATGAGGACGATGCGACCGGCAGCCATGCGTCAACCCTAAGGGAGCCGCCCGGCCGGGCTACATCAGCAGGACGCCGTCGATCAGCGTGCGGCACCAGGCGAGCAGTTCGAGCCCTGTCACCGGCTGTCCGCCGATCCGCTGGGTCATCGGCTTGGGCACCAGGATGGTGTGCGTCGGGGCCTTGTTCAGCGACTTGGGGTACACCCGCTGCAGCCGCATCAGCTGCGACTCGCGCAGCTCGACCGGAGCAAACTTGATGTAGTTGCCCTGCATCGCGACCTCGGTGAGCCCGACGGTGCGGGCGTGCGCGCGGAAGAGCGCGACCGCCAGTAGGTTGCCGACCGGCAGCGGGAGCTGGCCGTAGCGGTCCACCAGCTCGTCGTGCACCTCGGTGACGCCGGCCGGGTCTGTGATCGAGGCGATCCGCTTGTACGCCTCCAGCCGCAGCCGCTCGTCCGGCACCCAGTCGTGCGGGATGTGCGCGTCGATCGGCAGGTCCACCCGCACGTCGGCGGGCTCCGGCTCGGTGCGGCCCTCGGCCAGCGCGCGGAACTCGTCGACCGCCTCGCCGACCATCCGGATGTAGAGGTCGAAGCCGACGCCCTCGATGTGCCCGGACTGCTCGCCGCCGAGCAGGTTGCCCGCGCCGCGGATCTCCAGGTCCTTCATCGCGACGTACATGCCCGCGCCCAGGTCGGTGTGCTGGGCGATGGTGGCCAGCCGCTCGTGCGCGGTCTCGGTCAGCGGCTTCTCCGGCGGGTAAAGGAAGTAGGAGTAGGCGCGCTCCCGGCCCCGGCCGACCCGGCCGCGCAGCTGGTGCAGCTGGGAGAGCCCGAACACGTCGGCCCGCTCCACGATCAGGGTGTTGGCGTTGGAGATGTCGATGCCTGATTCGACGATCGTGGTGCACACCAGCACGTCGAACTCGCGGTTCCAGAAGTCCACGATCAGGTTTTCCAGGGTGTGCTCGTTCATCTGGCCGTGCGCGATCGCGATGCGCGCCTCGGGCACCAGCTCCTGCAGCCGCGCGGCGGCCCGGTTGATCGACTCGACCCGGTTGTGGATGTAGAAGACCTGGCCCTCACGCAGCAACTCGCGGCGTACCGCGGCGGCGATCTGCTTCTCCTCGTACGCGCCGACGAAGGTGAGCACCGGGTGCCGCTCCTCCGGCGGGGTCTGGATCGTGGACATCTCGCGGATGCCGGTGACGGCCATCTCCAGGGTGCGCGGGATCGGGGTCGCGGACATGGTCAGCACGTCCACGTTCGCCCGCATCTGCTTGAGGTGCTCCTTGTGCTCGACCCCGAAGCGCTGCTCCTCGTCCACGATCACCAGGCCGAGGTCCTTGAACCTGGCGTCCTTGGAGAACAGCCGGTGCGTGCCGATGACGATGTCCACGCTGCCGTCGGTCAGCCCGCGCAGCACCTCGGTGGCCTCCTTGTCGGTCTGGAACCGCGACAGGGCCTTGATGTTGATCGGGAACTGTGCGTACCGCTCGGCGAAGGTGGACATGTGCTGCTGGACCAGCAGCGTGGTCGGCACCAGCACGGCGACCTGCTTGCCGTCCTGCACCGCCTTGAACGCGGCCCGCACCGCGATCTCGGTCTTGCCGTAGCCGACGTCGCCGCAGATGAGCCGGTCCATCGGGACCGACTTCTCCATGTCCGCCTTGACCTCGTCGATGCAGGCCATCTGGTCCGGGGTCTCGATGTACGGGAACGCGTCCTCGAGCTCGCGCTGCCAGGGCGTGTCGGCGGCGAAGGCGTACCCGGGGGCGGCCATTCGCGCCGAGTACAGCTTGACCAGGTCGGCGGCGATCTCCTTGACCGCCTTGCGGGCGCGGCTCTTGGCCTTGTGCCAGTCGGCGCCGCCGAGCCGGTGTAGCGACGGGGACTCGCCGCCGACGTACTTCGTCACCTGCTCCAGCTGGTCGGTGGGGACGAACAGGCGGTCGCCGGGCTGGCCGCGCTTGCTCGCCGCGTACTCGATGACGAGGTACTCACGGGTGGCCCCGGCGGCGGTGCGCTGCACCATCTCTACGTAGCGACCGACGCCGTGTGCCTCGTGCACTACGTAGTCGCCCGCACGCAGTTGCAGCGGGTCGACCATGTTGCGGCGGCGTGAGGGCATCCGGCGCATGTCCTTGGTGGACGAACGCTGCCCTGCGATGTCCGTCTCGGTGAGTACGACCGTGTGCGCGCTCTCCAGCACGAAGCCGTGGTCGATCGAGCCGGTGGCCACGTGCACCACGCCGGGCTCGGGCTCGTCGGTCAGCTCGATGTCCAGGCGGGCGCCGAGATCCGCGCCCTTGGCCAGCTCGACCAGCCGCTCGGCCGAGCCGTGGCCCTCGGTGACCAGCACGACCCGCCAGCCGTCGCGGGCCCAGGTGCGCACGTCGGCGAGCGCGGCGGCGGTGTCGCCGCGGTATTCGGGGGCCGCGACGGCGTCGGAACGTACGGTGTCGTCCGCGTCCAGCTGACCCTCGGCGAGCTCGGCCAGTTCCTCGTCGGCGACACTGTGCTGGTTGTCGGCGAAGCCGAACGGGGTGATGGACCACCAGGGCAGGTCGAGCTCACGGGCGTGGTCGCGCACGTCGGCCAGCGACCAGAGCGAGGCGGCGTTCAGGTCCAGCGGGGCGGCGGCGCCCATCGCGGCGGCGGCCCAGGAGGCGTCCAGGAACTCCTGCGAGGTGCGCACCAGGTCGGCGGCCCGCGCCCTTATCCGCTCGGGATCGCAGGCCACGATGTGCGTGCCGGCCGGGAGCAGGTCGACCAGCAGTTCCATCCGGTCGGCCAGCACCGGGGCGAGCGACTCCATGCCCTCGACCGCGATGCCCTCGGCGATCTTCCCGAAGACGTCGGCCAGCGCCGGGAACTCGGAGGCGTAGCCGTGCGCCCGCTTGCGCACGATGTCGGTCAGCAGCAGCTCCCGGCAGGGCGGCGCCCACAGCCCGTTCTCGGAGACCTCGAGCGAGCGCTGGTCGGCCACCTTGAAGTAGCGGATCTCCTCGACCTGGTCGCCCCAGAACTCCAGCCGCAGCGGGTGCTCCTCGGTGGGCGGGAAGACGTCCAGGATGCCGCCGCGCACCGCGAAGTCGCCGCGCTTCTCGACCAGGTCGGTGCGCAGGTACGCGGCGTCGGCCAGCCGGCGCACCACCTCGTCCAGCTCGATCTCCCGGCCCGCCCGCACCTCGACCGGCTCGAGGTCGCCGAGCCCGGCCACCTGCGGCTGGAGCACCGCCCGGATCGGGGCCACGACGATCTGCGGCAGCACCTCGTCGCCGAGGGTGCCGGGGTGGGTCAGCCGGCGCAGCACGGCCAGCCGGCGGCCGACCGTGTCGGAGCGCGGCGAGAGCCGCTCGTGCGGCAGGGTCTCCCAGGCCGGGAACTCGGCCACCACCGAGGAGCCCAGCAGCGTGCGCAGCGCGGCGGCCAGGTCGTCGCACTCGCGCCCGGTCGCGGTGACGGCCAGCAGCGTGCGCCCGGACTGCCGGGCGAGCGCGGCCAGGGCGAAGGGCCGCAGGCCGGGCGGCGCGGTCAGGTCCAGGCGTGGCCGATCGCCGGCGCGGGCGGCTCGTACGGCGGCGGCGACCGCCGAGTCCTGCGCGACGGGGCCGAGCAGTCCGGGCAGTGGCATGGGGGGCTCCTGGATCCATGGCGGGCACGCGGACTACCCCCGGTCCGCGAAGGACAGGGGGTGGGGGGTGATGCATCCAGAGTACGCAGTCCCGCCGACAAGCGCTGGCGCGCAAGCGCCGAGGAGCCGGAGAGGGGGCCGTAGGGGCCGGTGGGGCGCGCGGTTTACCGTGCGCAATCCCGCCAAATACACCAGGAAGGCGCTCCCGCCTACCGCACCGAGCATCTGGCCGGGTACGGTTCGACTGACGTTAACTGTGCAGTGGCATGTCCGGGTGACGGATATCCGGGTGGACGTGAGGGTCTGGGAAAAGGGCTGGAGAGCATGACGCAAGGATCGGGCATGGGGTCGCCGACACGCGCCGCGATACCGAACGGCCAGTTCGCCGGCCGGCTCATCGAGTTCAGCGACCCCGAACTGGACCGCAAGTATCCGCGCGGGGTCTATGTCGACCTGCACGGCTACCCCAACTTCTCGGTGTACGCGCGGGTGGCGGTCGAGATCGCCGACCCGCCGTCGGGCCTGTCCATGGACGAGGTCCGGGTCACCGACGTCATCGCGGCGAACCTGATCGGCTCGCAGAGCGGCGACCCGCTGTGGCAGCAGGGTCGGCCGCCCACGGTCACGCCGGAGGGCTGGACGTGGGTGCACGAGGCGCGCAGTCGCAAGCTGTACCTGGTGCCCGCGGAGCTGAACGCCTCGTTCCGGCACCACGGCGGCGTGGCCACCCTGCAGAGCGACCCGTCGAAGACCGGGCTGTGGCACGAGGGCATGCTCGAACCGGTCGCGTTCGAGCGCTCCGGCTCGGTGCCCGAGGACGCGCTGCTGCAGCTCGAGTCACAGCTCGGCTTCCAGCTGCCGGTCTCGTACCGGCGGTTCCTCGGCGGCACCGACGGCGGGCGCCCGCTGGTGCCCGCGGTCAACCTGAACTGCGGATTCATCGCGGACGGCTGGCTGTTCGGGCTGCGCCGCACGGACCCGCACCAGGACCTGGTCTATGCGAACCAGTCGCTGTACGACCGCTTCACCGAGGAGTACCTCGGCATCGGCTTCGTGCAGGGCGGGATGCTGGCGGTCAAGATCCGCGGCACCGACCACGGCTCGATCTGGTACTTCGACGACGACGACCCGCGCGACCATGACGGACGCGACGCCGCGTCGGTGTGCTCCGAACTGCTGCACCGGGTCGGCAACGACTTCGACGACTTCGCCCGGCACCTGGTGGCGCTGCCCTCGCAGATCGTGGAGATCTCGGAGGCGGCGGTGAACGGCGGGCACGCGCACACCGTCGAGAACGCGCCGCACCTGGGCTCCGCGCTGCCCGACCACCTGCGTCGCCGCTGACGGCAGGGCTGCGAGCGGGCCGGGCACGGCTTAGCCGGAGCCAAGTCTCATCGGGTGAACTGATGACGACGGTGTGACGTACGCCGCATAGGATGACACCGATGTGGACAGCGTGGTCCGCCCGCAGAGCTGCCGACCAGCCGAGGATGAGCCATGCCCCAGCCCGAGACGCGCAACCCCGCCGACCAGCCTCCAGCCCCGGATGCCGCCTTGCGTACTGACATCAAGTCCCTCGGCGAGCTGCTCGGCCGCACCCTGGTGCGCCAGGAGGGGCAGGAGCTCTACGACCTGGTCGAGGAGGTCCGGGCGCTGACCCGCTCGGCCGACCCGGCGGACGGCGAGCGGGCCGTGCTGCGGCTGGCCGAGATCGACCTGGCCACCACGATCCGCCTGGTGCGCGCCTTCTCCACGTACTTTTATCTGGCGAATGTCACCGAACAGGTGCATCGCGGCCGGGAGCTGCACACCCAGCGCGCGACCGTCGGCTCCTGGTTGACCCAGGCGATCGACCGGATCGCGGCCGCGATCGAGGACCCGGAGTCGAAGGTCACCCGGGAGTGGGTCGAGCAGGTCGTCTCGTGGCTGTCGGTGCGCCCGGTCTTCACCGCGCACCCGACCGAGGCGGCCCGCCGCACGATCCTGACGAAGCTGCGGCAGATCGCGCTGCTGCTGGACGCGAACCCGTTCGTCGAGACCAGCGACCCGGTGGCCCGCCGCCGGGCCGAGCGGCGGCTGGCCGAGCTGGTCGAGTCGCTGTGGCAGACCGACGAGCTGCGGGTCTCCCGGCCGGAGCCGATCGACGAGGCCCGCAACGCGCTGTACTACCTGGACGAGCTGCACGCCAGCGCGGTGCCGGACGTGCTGGACGAACTGGCCGCCGAGCTGGACCGGATCGACGTCACGCTGCCGGTGGACGCCCGTCCGTTGTCCTTCGGGTCCTGGATCGGCGGCGACCGGGACGGCAACCCGAACGTGACCCCGCTGCTGACCCTGGAGATCCTGGCCCTGCAGCACGAGCGGGCTATCGAGGACGCGCTCAAGATCGTCGAGCAGCTGCGCACGACGCTGTCCACCTCGCGGCGGATCGCCCGGATCACCCCGCAGCTCGAGGCCTCGGTCGAGGCGGACCTCGCGGTGCTGACGGACATCGCGCCGCGCTACAAGCGGCTCAACCAGGAGGAGCCGTACCGGCTCAAGGTGACCTGCGTCCGGCAGAAGCTGATCAACACCCGCAAGCGGATCGCGAAGCAGCGGCCGCACGTGCCGCGCGAGGACTACCTCGACGGCGAGGAGCTGGTGGCCGACCTGGTGCTGATGCGCGACTCGCTGCTCGCCGACCGGGGCGAGCTGATCGCGCACGGCTCGCTGGACCAGGTCATCCGCACCGTCTCCGCTTTCGGGCTGCACCTGTCGACGCTGGACGTGCGCGAGCACGCCGACGCGCACCACCACGCGATCGGCCAGCTGATCGACCGGCTCGGCGGCGAGTCGTGGCGCTACGAGGACATGCCGCGCGACTACCGGGCCGCGCTGCTGGCGAAGGAGCTGCGCTCGCGCCGCCCGCTGGCCCTGCTGCCGGTCGCGATCCACCAGGCGCCCGACGCCGCGGTGGCGACCCCGCTGCTGGACGAGGCGGGCGCGAAGACCTTCGGCATCTTCACCGCGATCCGGGAGAGCTTCGACCGCTTCGGCCCGGACGTCATCGAGAGCTACATCATCTCGATGTGCCGCGGCGTGGACGACGTGTACGCGGCGGTGCTGCTCGCCCGCGAAGCCGGCCTGATCGACCTGCGCGGCGGCCGGGCCGCGATCGGCTTCGTGCCGCTGCTGGAGACCGTCGAGGAGCTGCGCCAGGCCGACGGCATCCTGAACGACCTGCTCAACGACCCGTCGTACCGCAAGCTGGTGCGGCTGCGCGGGGACGTGCAGGAGGTCATGCTCGGCTACAGCGACTCGAACAAGGCGGCCGGGATCACCACCAGCCAGTGGGAGATCCACCTGGCCCAGCGCAAGCTGCGCGACGTGGCGCACCGGCACGGCATCCGGCTGCGGCTCTTCCACGGCCGCGGCGGCACGGTCGGGCGCGGCGGCGGCCCGACCCACGACGCGATCCTGGCGCAGCCCTGGGGAACCCTGGAGGGCGAGATCAAGGTGACCGAGCAGGGCGAGGTGATCTCGGACAAGTACGCCCTGCCGGCCCTGGCCCGGGAGAACCTGGAGCTCACGGTCGCCGCGACGCTCGAAGCCTCGGTCCTGCACCTCGGCCCGCGGCAGAGCGCCGACGCGCTGGCCCGCTGGACGGCGACCATGTCGGGGATCTCGGACGCGGCGTTCGGCCGGTACCGGGCGCTGGTCGAGGACCCGGACCTGCCGAAGTACTTCCTCGCGTCCACCCCGGTGGACCAGCTCGGCGACCTGCACCTGGGCTCGCGTCCGTCCCGCCGCCCGGACTCCGGGGCGGGGCTGGAGGGGCTGCGGGCGATCCCGTGGGTGTTCGGCTGGACCCAGTCCCGGCAGATCGTGCCCGGCTGGTTCGGCGTGGGCACCGGGCTGGCGGCGGCGTACGAGGCGGGGCGCGGCGAGGTGCTGGACGAGATGTTCGAGCAGTGGCACTTCTTCCGCAACTTCCTGTCGAACGTGCAGATGACGCTGGCCAAGACCGACCTGCAGATCGCCGAGCGGTACGTGGCCCAGCTGGTGCCCGAGGAGCTGCGGCACGTCTTCGACACGATCCGCGAGGAGCACGAGCTGACGGTTCGTCAGGTGCTGCGGGTCTCCGGCCAGACCGAGCTGCTGGGCCACGACCCGGTGCTCGCACGGACCCTGCGTATCCGCGACGGATACCTCGACCCGATCTCATACCTGCAGATCGCGCTGATCAAGCGGCAGCGCGAGGCCGTCGCGGCGGGCCAGGAGATCGAGCCGCAGCTGAACCGCGCGCTGCTGTTGACGGTCAACGGTGTCGCGGCCGGCCTGCGCAACACCGGCTGAGCGCGGCGAATCCACAGGGTCCGGCGGATCCGCCGAGTCGATCCGGCGGTTATCCACAGGCTCGGTCCCGGGCCGTGCCTCCGACCCGGTGACGGTTCACCCGAACAGCGCTGGCCGGACGAATCGGCCACAACGGCTCCGAACGGGCGAAACAACTCAGCGGACGGCCCCCGGCCGTCCGCTGTTTCGCGTGTCAACACCCGCAGTTCACCTGGTGTCGGAACCTTTTGATACCCCGTCCGACCTGTGGATAAACAAGATCCGTTGTCCACGCCCTGTGGACACATTCTGTGGATAACTCTGACGACGGCCCACAGCCACCTAACGTAATGGCCCCGCTCGACCGATGATCAGATCAATGTCCTTCGATCGGGTGCTAGCGGCACTCGTACGGGTGAAAAACACCATGGCAAGGTAAAGCTTGGGCATATATACTTCACCCATTGGGCGGATATACAGGAGGCACTGATGACCAAGATCCTGGTTGATGTGAACGACGCAATGCTCGCCGAGGCCATGGAGCTACTCGGCACCACAACCAAGAAGGACACCGTCAACCTCGCCTTGGAGGAGGTCGTGGCCAGGCTCCGCCGTGGCCGTGCCTTCGATGAGCTCGCCGCCCTGTTCGACTCGGGTCGGCTCGACTACAGCGAACTGGAGAAGGAATGGGACTAGAGCAGTTCCTCGCCGACACCAGCGCAGTCATACGCATCCTCTCCTCGCCTGAGCTGCGCGCTCGATGGAAGACGCATGTCGTGTCCGGAGTGATCGCGATCTGCCCGGCCGTCGAGTTGGAGATGGGCCGCGGGACTCGATCGATCGATGACCACAAGGACACGACGCGAGCGCTCAGAGAGATGTTCGGCTGGATTCCGATGACCGACCACGTGTGGGACCGGGCGCTGGAGGTCCAGGACTCGCTGATCGACATGGGCGCCCAGGGATCCGCGAGTCCGATCGACCTGGTCATCGCGGCCACGGCTGAACGCAATCGACTGACGCTGCTGCACTGCGACAAGGACTTCGACTGCGTCGCCCGGATCACGGAACAGAGGGTGGTGCGAGTGGATCTCGCCTGAACCCGCTCCCGGCGACCGCGGGTATGTGGCGGCCACGGCTCCGCAGAATGTGGCCACACGCCACTCCCCGCGGAGCTGCGGCCGCCACGGGGCGCCCTCGCTTGCGAGAAGTCGGGGCTACGGGTTACCGGCTCACGGGAAGACGACGGTGCGACGGCCGTTGAGCAGTACCCGGTGCTCGGAGTGCCAGGCCACGGCGCGGGACAGGACCCGGCACTCGACGTCGCGGCCGAGGGCGACCAGCTGATCGGGGGTCAGACCGTGGCCGACGCGGGCGACGTCCTGCTCGATGATGGGGCCCTCGTCGAGGTCGGCGGTGACGTAGTGGGCGGTCGCGCCGATGAGCTTGACGCCACGGGTGTGCGCCTGGTGGTAGGGCTTCGCACCCTTGAAGGACGGCAGAAAGGAGTGATGGATATTGACGATGCGCCCCTCGAGCGCCTTGCAGACCTCGTCCGAGAGCACCTGCATGTAACGGGCCAGTACGACCAGCTCGACGCCCTGCTCCTCTACCAGGCGCAGTAGGCGGGCCTCCTGCTCGGGCTTGTTGTCCTTGGTCACCGGCAGGTGGACGAACGGGATGCCGTAGGACTCGACCAGGGCCTGGAAGTCGGTGTGGTTGGAGACCACGGCCGGGATGTCGATCGGCAGCGCGCCGATGCTGTGCCGGAAGAGCAGATCGTTGAGACAGTGGCCGAACTTGGAGACCAGGATCACGGCGGGCATGCGGACTGCCGCGTCGTGGATCTGCCAGGACATCCGGAAGGCGGCGGCGGTCGCGGCGAAGCCGCCGTTGAGCGAGAGCAGGTCGACGCCCTCCTCCTGGGCGACGAAATGGACGCGCATGAAGAACAGCTTGGTGTCCGGGTCGCCGTACTGCTGGCTGTCCACGATGGTGCAACCGGTGACCAGCAGGAAGCTGGCCACGGCGTGCACGATCCCGCGCTGATCGGGGCAGGAGAGCGTCAGCACGTACTCGCGGGGCGCGGCAGACGGCGTCGTCGTGGTCATGCTCCCTATTTTCGCCTATGGCGAATTCCATCGCCCAAACGGGATGCCGCGGATATGGTCACCTGGTGGTCTCTACTTCATATCTCCGGTACCCGCATCTGGCGGGGGACCTGGTCACGTTCGTAGCCGAGAACGACGTCTGGCTCGCATCGCTCACCGAGGCCGCGGGCGGTGGCGGAAGCGGTGGCAACGGCGGTAGCGGCAATGGCAGCGGTGGCAGCCGGGCCTGGCGGCTGACCGCCGATCAGTATCCGGTGCTCAACCCACGGCTGAGCCCCTCGGGAACCCGGGTCGCCTGGAGCTCGCCGCGGGACGGCTCGGGTTCGCTGGCCCGCGGAAGCGCGCGCGAGGCGTACGCGGTGGCGGTGGACGGCGGTCCGGTACAGCGCCTGACGTACTGGGGCGACTCCGTCAGCTCGGTGCGCGGCTGGCTGTCCGAGGACGAGGTGCTGGTGGTCAGCCGCATCGGTCAACACGACACGATGCAGACCTGGGCCTACGCGGTGCCGCTGGACGGAACCGCGCGGCGCCTGCCCTACGGTCCGGCCGGCGACCTGTCGATCACGGCGGACGGCGCGGTGCTGGTGGGTTCGGCGCTGTACGCCGACCCGTCGCGTTGGAAGCGTTACGGCGGGGGCACCGGCGGCAAGATCTGGTACTCGCCGGACGGCGGCGAGTACACGCGGATCTTCGGCGACGTCGGCAACCATCTGGTCAATCCGATGTGGGTGGGCGGACGAGTCGCTTTCCTGTCCGACCACGAGGGCGTCGGCGCGCTGTATTCGGCCCTGCCGGACGGATCGCAGCTGCGGCGGCACACCGACCACGGGCCGTACTACGCGCGCAACGCGGCCACGGACGGCAGCCGCGTGGTGTATCAGAGCGCTGGCGACCTGTGGCTGCTCGACTCGCTGGCCGAGGGCGCGGAGCCGGTGCTGCTGAACATCAGGCTGGGCGGCGTACGGTCGGGGCGCGCGCCGCTCACGGTCCTGGCGCGGCGGGATCTCGGCGACTTCGCCCTGTGCAAGACCGGCCGGGTCGTGGCGACCGAGGTGCGTGGCACGGTGCACTGGCTGCCGGCCCAGGACGGCCCGGCGCGGACGCTGCTCAGCACGCCGGGGGTGCGCGGCAAGCTGCCGGAGGTGATTCCGGGGACGTCCACGGTGGTGTGCGTGTCCGACGCCGGCGGCGAGGACGGGCTCGACCTGGTGGCGGCGGACGGCTCGGTGACCCGGCGGCTGGCGCACGGCGAACTCGGGCACGTGCTGGAGCTCGCGGTCTCGCCGGACGGGAAGCTGGCGGCGGTCGCGGCGCATGACGGCCGACTGCTGCTCGTGACGCTGGAGGATGAGGAAGAAGTCCCGGCGGATGCGGACCCGGCGGAGGAGCCGGGGGCGCAGGAAGCTGAGACGGCGGGGCAGACGAGCGAAGGCGGGGACGAAGGAGCCGGAGCAGGCGCGTCGGCGGCGGGGGAAGCTGCGGGAGATGGACTGTCAGCTGAGGTGGACTCGACAAGTGCGGCAGGGGAAGTAGGCGGAGGCGGACCGTCAGCTGGAGCGGACTCGTCGAGTGCGGCGGGGGACGTGGACGCGGACGGACCGTCAGCTGGAGCGGGCTCGTCGGGCGTGGCGGGGGCGGTTACCGAGCTGGCCCGCAGTAACAACGCGGAGGTACACGGCCTGGCGTTCTCGCCGGACTCCGGGTACCTGACCTGGGCGCAGCCGTGGAACGGCTGGGACTCCTCGCACATCCGGCTGGCCCGGCTCAGCGACCAGACGATCGTGGACGTCACGCCGCCGCGCTTCGGCGACGCCTCGCCCGCGTTCACCCACGACGGCAAGTACCTCGCCTTCCTGTCGAACCGGGTGTACGACCCGGTGTACGACTATCACTTCTTCGACCTCGGCTTTCTGCCGGGCGTGCGGCCCTACCTGGTGACGCTCGCCGAGACGACTCCGTCGCCGTTCGCTCCCGAGCTGAACGGTCGGCCGGTCTCGCCGGAGAAGGAGAAGGACAAGGCCAGGGAGAAGAGCAGGTCCTCAGCGGCGGCGGACAGTGCCGAGGATTCAGACTCGGGCTCGGCCGCAAGCTCGGGCTCGGATACGGACTCTGATGCGAAGTCGGGCTCGGACTCCGAGTCGGCGACGGTCGTCGACCTGGAGGGGATCGCGGACCGGATCGTGCCGTTCCCGGTGGAGGCGGGCGGCTACCAGGCGCTGCGGGCGGTCAAGGGCGGCGTGGTGTGGATGGACCCGCCGCAGACCGGGGAGCTGCACGAGGCCGTGATCGGCGCCTCCGACGAGCACCCGAAGGCCAGCCTGGTCCGCTACGACCTGGAGAAGCGCAAGCGGGCGACCATCGTGGACGAGCTGGACAACTTCGCGGTCTCCGGCGACGGCGCGCAGCTGGCCTACCTCGACGGCGGCAGCCTCAAGATCAAGGCCTCCGACTCGAAGGACGAGGACGACGCGGTCAACGTGGACCTGGACCGGATCCGGGTGACCATCGACCCGGCCGCCGAGTGGGCCCAGATGTACGATGAGGCCTGGCGGCTGATGCGGGACAACTTCTGGCGGGCCGACCTGGGCGGGCTGGACTGGGCCGGGATGGCCGAGCGGTACCGTCCGCTGCTGGACCGGATCGGCACCCGCGACGACCTGTACGACGTGCTGTGGGAGCTGCAAGGGGAGCTCGGCTCGTCGCACGCGTACGTGCGGATCCCGGCGGTGGGCGTGCACGACGCCCTGGTGCAGGGCCTGCTCGGCACCGACCTGGCCCGGGACGAGGACGGGACCTGGCGGATCGTCAGGATACTGCGCGGCGAGTCCTCGGTGATCGGGGCGCGTTCGCCGCTGACCGCGCCGGGGGTGGCGGCCCGGCCTGGCGACGCGATCGTCGCGGTGGACGGGCAGCCGGTCGATCCGCTGCACGGGCCGAACGTGCTGCTGCGCGGAAAGGCCGGCAAGCCGGTCGAACTGACGCTGCGTCGGGACGGCGCGCAGGACCGGCGGGTCGTTGTGGTACCGCTGGCCAGTGAGGGCCTGGTGCGGTACCACGACCTGGTCGCGCAGCGGCGCGCGGTCGTCCACGAGGCCTCCGGCGGCCGGCTGGGCTACCTGCACGTGCCCGACATGGTCTCCTTCGGCTGGGCCGAGTTCCACCGCGACATGCGCGGGGCGTTCGAGTCCGACGGCCTGGTTCTGGACCTGCGCGAGAACGGCGGCGGCCACACCTCGCAGCTGGTGGTGGAGAAGCTGCTGCGCCGGGTGATCGGCTGGGAGGTCTCCCGGTACAACGAGCCGATGACCTACCCGTTCGAGGCCCCGCGCGGGCCGATCGTGGCCATCGCCGACGAGTTCGCGGGCTCCGACGGCGACATCGCGACCCAGGCGATCAAGGTGTACGGGATCGCCCCGGTGGTCGGCACCCGGACCTGGGGCGGGGTGATCGGCATCGACAGCAAGTACTCGCTGGTGGACGGCACCGGGGTCACCCAGCCCAAGTACGCCTTCTGGTTCGAGGGCGTCGGCTGGGGCGTCGAGAACTACGGCGTCGACCCGGATGTGGAGGTGCCGATCCCGCCGCACGACTGGGCGGCCGGACGCGATCCGCAGCTGGAGACGGCGATCCGGATGGCGTTGGAGGCACTGGAGAGCCGGGCGCCGGCCAGGGCGCCGCAGTTGCCTTAGTGAGTTGAGACAGCGCTGGAACCCGAGTCGGAGCGTGCACGCAGTGGGGGCGGCCCTGCTGCGTGTGCGGTCGGCGGTGGGCGCCGGTGCTCTCAGCCGCCGGGGGCCGGGTCCGCGAGGTTGATCGGGGATCCGGCCAGGGCGGTGTCGTAGCGGCGCAGGACCAGCCGGGCCACCTGGTCGTGCGCGCCGAGCGGGCGGCTGACGGACATCCGCAGCGGATTGTCGGTGCCGAGTGCGGCCAGGGTCGCGCTGTCCGAGATCCGGCGGCTGAACTCGCCCGAGGACAACAAGTACGTGGCCACGGCGACCGGGCGGCCGCGCCGGGCCAGGCGGCTGAGCAGCGTCGCGATGTCGGGCTCCGCGGTCGACACGTAGCCGGTGCGCACGGGCATGCCGAGGCGCTCCGCCAGCAGGCCGGCCATGGACACCGCGTCGGCGTTTGCCCTGCGGTCGGCCGAGCCCGCGGCGGCGAGCACGATCTGGGTGCCGAAGACCGTGCCGCGCGCCATCGCCAGCCGGTCCTGCAGCACCGTGGCCAGCAGCGGATCCGGGCCCAGCGCGGGGGCCGAGTAGATCTTCACCGAGCCGCCGCCGGGCTGGGCGGCCAGCGAGCGCAGCGCCTTCGGGATGTCGTGCCGCACGTGGTATCCGGAGCCGAGCAGCAGCGGGAGCACCACCAGCTCCGTCACGCCCTCGGCCGCCAGGCGGAACAGCTCCTCGTCGACCCGGGGACGGGCGACTGATACGAAAGAAAGGGAAGTCTCCACGCCGGGACGTAGGAACCGTACGCGCTCCAGCAGGGCGTCGAGGGTGGCCAGGCCCTCGGGGTCGTTGGTGCCGTGCGCGACGGCCAGCAGCGGCACGTCGGCCCGCGGCGGGGGCAGCACGCCGGGCGGCGCGGGCAGCCATGCGGGGCGGCGGTCGCCATACGGCGATAAGCCGAGCACCGGCACTGACATCTCTGCGGACTCCTTCTGCGTTGCCGGTGCCGGTCGGTGGCGGTAGTCGATGGTCGGTAGTCGTGGTGCTGACGGTGGTTCAGGCGATCGGGTCGATGGCCAGACGATAGCCGCGCTTGGTCACCGTTTTGATCAACGACGCGTCCGGGCCGAGTGCGGTGCGCAGCCGGGCCACGGTCGCCTCGACCGCGTGCTCGTCGCGGCCGCCCGATCCGGCCCCGCGCGGACCCCAGACCCGGCGCAGCAGGTCGGCCCGGGAGATCACCCAGCCGGGACGGCGCCCCAGTTCGGCCAGCACCGCGGCGGGCAGCGGGGCCAGCAGCACCGGCTCACCGCCGGTGACGACCGCTGCCAGGCCCTGCAGGGTCAGCGTACGGTGCCGGTCGATCGGCACCTCGTGCCGTACCCGGGGCGGCAGCACCGAGCACAGCGTGGCCACCATCGCGCCGAGCCTGGCCCGGTCCGGCCAGACCGCGCGCACGTCGAGGGCCTCCAGCGGACGGGCGCACACCGGGCCGACGCAGACCGCTGTGACGTCAGTGCGCAGGGCGACCAGGAGCTGGTCCAGGGCACCGGTGACGGCCGCAGCCTCCAGCAGCGCCGTGACGCCGGGCGCGGACGTGAAGCTGACCGCGTGGACCTCGCGTCGCACGATCGCGTCGACCAGGCGGCGTACCGCGGCGCGGTCCGACGGCGGTCCCCAGCGGTACACCGGGATGTCCACGACGATCGCCCCCGCATCGCGCAATGCGGTAACGAAGCGGGTGTCCTCGGCGGGGTTCTCCACCCCGTACTGCTGGACCACGATGCGCTTGCCGACGACGCCCTGGTCGAGCAGGTAGCCGAGCAGCTCGTCACAGGACTCGGACGGCGCGCTGTAGACCTCGCGCAGTCCGGTGGCCCGGACCGCGCCGGTCGCCTTGGGGCCGCGGGAGACCACGATCGCCCTGCCGAGGGCCGCGCTCAGCTCCTCGCCCAGGCCCCAGCTCTCCGCCGCCGACATCCAGCCGCGCCAGCCGCTGCCGGTGGTGGCCACGGCGTAGTCCAGCGGGGCCGCCAGGCACTCGCCGGTCGCCTTGCGCAGCGCGGCGTCGTCGTCGAGCGGGACGAGCCGCAAAGTCGGGGTCTCGATGACTTTCGCACCGCGCCGACGCAGCAGCGAGGCCAGGTCGTCACGCCGTCGGTCGGCGGTGACGGCCACGACGCAGCCGGTGAGCGGGTACTCGTCGAAAACCGTGGCGGTGAGGTCCGCGGCGACCGGGGTCCCTGGGTCGGGGGCCGGGCCGGCCGCGGCCGAGGGGGTGGATTCGATCGCCTCTGCCAGTGCCATGTCGGAAACAGTGGCCGCCCACCGTTACGGATATGTTGCCTGGCCGCTACGCACCGGTAAGGGCACAGCGGATCAGGTTACGCACGAACCCGACCGTGCGGCTCTGGTAGTGGGCGTCCGGCGCGTTGCGGGACTGCGCACACCGGCTCCGAGGCCCCGTGAAGAACACGTGCGCGCCACGAAATCAGCAGGACCCCGACCCGACATAGCCCGGCCGCACCGTCGTAGGCATGACGGGAACGAACGGCACGGATTCAGTACAGCACGCGCCCGAGCGGGCCGACGCGCTCCGCATCGTCATCGCGGGCTACGGCATGGTCGGCCACCGGTGCGCCGAGCTGCTCGCCGAGCGTGCGGAGCGGTCCGCGCGGCCGGTCCGGATCACGGTGCTGGGCGAGGAGCCTCGGGCGGCGTACGACCGCGTCCACCTCAGTTCCCTGTTCGACGGCGCAAGCCCCGAGGAGCTGACCTACCCCGCGCCGCCGGGGGTCGTGGTGAGCCTCGGCGATCCGGTGGCGGCGATCGACCGGGAGCGCAAGGCGGTCACGACGGCCTCCGGGGCGGTCTTCCCGTATGACGCGCTGATCCTGGCCACGGGCTCGTATCCGTTCGTGCCGCCGGTGCCGGGGCACGACGCGGTCGGCTCCTTCGTGTACCGCACCGTCGAGGACGTGAACGCGATCAAGCAGTTCGCGGCCGGGCGGCGGGTCGGTGCGGTGGTCGGCGGCGGGCTGCTCGGGCTGGAGGCGGCCGGGGCGCTGCAGGCGCTGGGCCTGGAGACGCACGTGGTCGAGTTCGGTCCGCGGCTGATGGGCGTTCAGATCGACGAGGGCGGCGGGCAGGCGCTGCGGTCCCGGATCAACGCCCTCGGCGTGACCGTGCACACCTCGACCCGCACCGAGGCGGTGGAGATCGGCGAGGACGGGGCGGTGTACGCGCTCGTACTCGCCAAGGGCGAGGATCTCAGCGCCCTGCCGGTGGACCTGGTCGTCTTCGCCGCCGGGGTCCGGGCCCGCGACCAGCTCGGCCGGGAGGCCGGCCTGGCCTGCGGCGAGCGCGGCGGCGTCCGGATCGACGAGCTCTGCCGCACCGAGGACCCCTCGATCTACGCGATCGGCGAGTGTGCACAGGCTGTGGACGGCCGCGTGTACGGCCTGGTGGCGCCCGGGTACGCGATGGCCGAGACGGTCGCAGACCAGCTGCTCGGCGCGGACCCGAACCCGTTCCACAGCGCCGACCTGTCCACCAAGCTCAAGCTGCTCGGCGTGGAGGTCGCCTCGTTCGGCGACGCCTTCGGCAGCACGCCCGGGGCGCTGTCGGCCCTCTACAGCGACGCCACCACAGGGCTCTACAAGAAGCTGGTGATCGCCGAGGACGGGCGGCTGCTCGGTGGCATCCTGGTCGGCGACGCCTCCGCGTACGCCACACTGCGCCCGCTGGCCGGATCCGACACCCCGCTGCCCACCACGCCCGAGCAGCTGCTGCTGCCCGCGAGCCTGGGCGGCGGCCCGGCGCTCGGCCCGGACGCGCTGCCGGACTCGGCGACCGTGTGCAGCTGCCACAACGTCACCAAGAGCGCGATCAACGCCGCGATCCACGAACAGGGCTGCGCCGACGTGCCCGCGCTCAAGGGCTGTACCCGGGCGGGCACCGGCTGCGGCTCCTGCGTGCCGCTGCTCGGCCAGCTGCTCTCGGCGGCCGGGGTGGAGACCTCGAAGGCGCTGTGCCGGCACTTCGAGCAGAGCCGCTCCGAGCTGTACGAGATCGTCCTGGTGCGGCGCATCCCCACCTTCGCGCAGCTGCTCGCCGAGCACGGCAACCGCGAGGAGGACGGCTGCGAGGTCTGCAAGCCGGCCGTGGCCTCGATCCTGGCCTCGCTGAGCGGGATGCTGGGCGCCGAGTCGCCGAAGGGGGCGTCGAAGGCCGCCAAGCACGTCCTGGACGGCGAGCAGGCCGCGCTGCAGGACACCAACGACCACTTCCTGGCCAATATCCAGCGCAACGGCAGCTACTCGGTGGTGCCGCGGATCCCGGGCGGCGAGATCACCCCGGACAAGCTGATCGTGATCGGCGAGGTGGCCCGGGACTTCGGGCTCTACACGAAGATCACCGGCGGCCAGCGGATCGACCTGTTCGGCGCGCGGGTCGAGCAGCTGCCGCTGATCTGGCGGCGGCTGGTGGACGCCGGCTTCGAGTCGGGGCACGCGTACGGCAAGGCGCTGCGCACGGTCAAGAGCTGCGTCGGCTCGGAGTGGTGCCGCTACGGCGTGCAGGAGTCGGTGAAGATGGCGATCAACCTGGAGCTGCGTTATCGGGGGCTGCGCTCCCCGCACAAGCTCAAGTCCGCGGTCTCCGGCTGCGCCCGCGAGTGCGCCGAGGCGCAGAGCAAGGACTTCGGCGTGATCGCCACCGAGAACGGCTGGAACCTGTACGTCGGCGGCAACGGCGGCTTCCGGCCCCGGCACGCCGACCTGCTGGCCAAGGACCTGTCCGAGGAGGAGCTGGTCCGCACCATCGACCGCTTCCTGATGTTCTACATCCGCACCGCCGACCGGCTGGAGCGCACCGCGGCCTGGATCGAGCGGCTGGAGGGCGGGCTCGAGCACCTGCGCGCGGTCGTGCTGGACGACTCGCTCGGTCTGTGCGCGGAGCTGGACCGGCTGATGGCCCAGCACGTGGCGAACTACGCCGACGAGTGGCGGGCGGCGATCGAGGACCCGGAGACGCTGCGCCGCTTCGTCTCCTTCGTCAACGCCCCGGGCACGCCCGACCCGGCCATCGAGTTCGAACAGGAGCGCGGCCAGATCAAACCGCTGCTCAGCATCGGGCCGCCGCCCGAACCGGGGGCGCGGCCAGGCATGGATTCCGCTGCGGATTCCGCGGCGGCGGGTGAAGTCGGTAACCTGCCGAACACGCAGCGGCAGGACACTGAGACCGATCTGATCCCGGTCGAGGTGGGAGCATGACCATGACCGCCAACAAACAGCGCGTCTGGACGGCCGTCTGCCGGTACGCGGAGCTCACCCCGGGGCGCGGCGTCGCGGCCCTGGTCGACGGCGTGCAGATCGCCGTGTTCCGCACCACGCCCGGCGAGCTGTACGCGATCGGGAACCGGGATCCCTACTCGGGCGCGTACGTCATCTCGCGCGGCGTCACCGGCTCGCGCGACGGCGTGCCGACCGTGGCCTCCCCGATGTACAAGCACGTCTTCGACCTGCGCACCGGCACCTGTCTGGACGACCCGACGATCGCACTGCCCACGTATGCGGTGCGGCGGTATCGGGGCCTGGTCTGGGTCCAGCGCTAGGAGTTTCCGTCGTCAGGACGTCGCGCACCGAGGGCCCGGCCAGGCAGATCCGGCCGGGCCCTCGGGCTTTCCCGGCCCAGCGAAAAATGTCACAACGCCGAAATCGGCGAATGCGGGTGAGTTGACGGCACGCGCGGTTGCCGCGCCGGTCCGTGAAACGCGGGGTGCCTAGCGTCCAGCGGTAATAGGCGGTCTCCCCAGCCGCACCCACCCTTTTCCGCAGGAGGCGACGATGAGCGCCGATACATCGACCGAAGCCGGCAACACCGCTGTCATCACGCCGCCCCGGCCCGGGGCCCCGATCGCCGACTGGCACCCGGAGGACGTGGAGTTCTGGGAGCGGGAGGGCGCGGGCACCGCCCGGCGCAACCTGATCCTGTCCGTGTTCGCCGAGCACCTCGGCTTCTCGGTGTGGAGCCTGTGGTCGGTCTTCGTGCTGTTCCTCGGGCCGGCCTACCACGTGGACACGGCCGGGAAGTTCTTCCTGACCACCGTGCCGACCGTGGTCGGCTCGGTGCTGCGGCTGCCCTACACCTTCGCGGTGGCCAGGTTCGGCGGCCGCAACTGGACCATGTTCAGCGCCGCGCTGCTGCTGCTCCCGTGCATCCTGGCGGCGGTCCTGCTCAAGCCCGGCATCTCGTACAGCACCCTGATGGTCCTGGCGGCCACGGCCGGGGTCGGCGGCGGCAACTTCGCCTCGTCCATGGCCAATATCAACGCCTTCTACCCGGAGCGGCTCAAGGGCACGGCGCTCGGGCTGAACGCGGGCGGCGGGAACATCGGCGTGGCCGCGGTGCAGCTGATCGGCCTGCTGGTGCTGGCCACCGCGGGCATCGCGCACCCCCGCACGATCCTGGCGATCTACATCCCGCTGGTGGTGCTCGCCGCGCTCGGGGCGATGCTGTTCATGAACAACCTGACCCAGATGCGCAACGACAAGCGGGCCATGCGGGACGCCACCAGGGAAGTGCACACCTGGATCATGTCGCTGCTCTACATCGGCACCTTCGGCTCGTTCATCGGCTTCAGCTTCGCCTTCGGCCAGGTGCTGCAGGTCCAGTTCAAGTGGACCCCGCGGCAGGCCGCCGACCTGGTCTGGCTCGGTCCGCTGCTCGGCTCGCTGATCCGGCCGGTGGGCGGGGCGCTGGCGGACCGGGTCGGCGGGGCGAAGGTGACCTTCTGGAACTTCGTCGCGATGGCGGCCGCCGCGCTGCTGGTGCTGATCGCCTCCGTCCAGAAGTCGCTGCCGCTGTTCCTGACCGGCTTCATCCTGCTGTTCGTGTTCAGCGGGGTCGGCAACGGCTCGGCGTACAAGATGATCCCGGCCATCTTCCGGTCCAAGGCGAACGCCGCGATCGAGAACGGGGCCGACACCGTGCTGGCCCAGCGCGAGGCCCGGCGGCTGGCCGGGGCCCTGATCGGGATCGCCGGGGCGATCGGCGCCTTCGGCGGGGCGCTGGTGAACTTCGCCTTTCGCGAGTCCTTCCTCACCTACAAGAGCGGCAACGCCGCGTACATCGCCTTCCTTGCCTTCTACGGGCTCTGCTTCGTGGTGACCTGGGCGGTCTACCTGCGCCCCGGCGCGCGCCGACTCACCGGCGTGTAAGCAGGCGGGTGGCGGGACGCGGCACAGAATCAGAAACAGGGACAGGAAGAGGGACGGTACGGCGGCAGGACCGGCCGGGGCGGAGCGTCAGAGCTTCGCCTCGGTCACCTGCGGCTCCAGCGGGGCCACGTTGGTGTTCCACAGGTTTGCCGCCGAGGACTTGGCGGTGTCGGCCGCGGAGGCGGCCTGGCTTGCGGTCTTGTAGTTCGAGTCCTTCTTCACCGCGCTGGTCTTGCAGGTGCCGGACTGCATGTCCCCGGCCACCTGCGCGAAGGCGTTGTCGTACTGCGCGGACGCGTTCCACGCGGCCTGGAGCTGGGCCACCAGCTGCGCGCCGTCGGTGATCTTCGAGACGTCGAGTTTGGCCACGCCGTCCGCCTGGGCCTGCCGCTTCTGCGCAGTGGTGGTCAGCGTGCTCTGCGCGCCGGCCAGGTCCTTGCAGCCGCTGACGTCTATCACGGCCGTGTTGGCGTCGGAGCGCAGCTGGCCGGACTGCTGGATCAGCTGGTAGACCTGGTCCGCCTGCTGCTGCTTGGTCAGCTTCGCCGCGGCGCTCGACGAACTGGAGGAGCCGGCCGTGGGCGTCCCGCCGGAACCGCCGCCGCCGGACATCGCGATCGCGATGCCGATCACCGCGACCAGGACCACCGCCCCGCCGATGATCAGCGGCCTCTTGTTGCGGCCGCGGCCCCCGGTCCAGTTGCCGGACCCGCCGTCGAAGCCGCCGTTGTTGGCGCCCCCGTACTCGCCGCCGTAGCCGGGCTGCGGGTACTCGGCCGGGGCGTACTGGCCGGATTGGAACGCCGCCCCCTGATACTGCTCCTGTGGGAACTGCTCGGCCTGGTACGGCTGCTCCGCCTGCTGCGGGAAGCCCTGATAGCCCTGCTGTTGGTAGGGCGCGCCCTGCGCACCGGCCTGGGCCTGCTCCGCCACTGCGCCCTGCGGCGGCGCGGCCTCGGCTTGCACGCCGTTGAGGTACCCCGGAGCAGCCCCGCCGACGGCCGGCTTCTGCCTGTCTATCGCTCGGCGGGAGTCCGGGGTCGAGTCCCGGAACAGGTGGTCGAACTCGGTCGGCAGGCCCGCCTCCGCACTGTCCGCCGCGGCCTGCGGCGGGACCACCATGGTCGGCTCGGCCTGGCCCGCCCACTGCTGCTGCGCCTGGTGGCCCTGCTGCTGGTACTGCTGCGGGTAGTCCTGCTGGGCGTAGCCCTGCTGCGGGTAGTCCTGGTGCTGGCCGCCCCAGTCCGGCTGGGTGTCCTGCTGCCACTGGGCGTCGGCCTGCGGCTGCGCGTACTGCTGTTGCGCCGCGCCGTTCGCGGACAGCGCTTCACCCGGCTGCGGGTAGGCCGAGGGGTCATACCCCTGGTCGGGCCAACCGGCGGCGGGGGACTCCGGCAACTGGGACACGGCGCACTTTCCTCACAAACGGCACTGGCTCGCGGTCGTGGCTGGCGACAGCCGAGCGTGCCGACTCGTGCAAGGAGTGAGCCGACACTGCATCAGCCAACCAAACCCGTCGCGCGCGGGCAAGGCGGAGTCGTCCGGCCCGCCCCTTTTGGCACAGAACCGAGACCCGGACGCCCCGAAATCCGCCCGTCCGTCCCGTTCTGCGCAAGGTTCCGGACTGTTCCCGAACGGCACTGAGCCCACAAAGTACCGCACCCCGCCCGGACCGCGCCGGGGTTGTGCCGCACTTGTATGCAGGGCCCCGCTTCCGGAACCCTGCACGGGAAACTGCGTCCAGGAGGCCGGCGGCTCAGGCCGCGGCCGCCGCCGTCTGCCGCACCGCGAGCCGGCCCAGCCGCTCTCGGAAGCCGCGCACGGCCGTGGTCTCCTGGTACGGGTCGAGCCTGCGGTCCAGGTCGTGCAGGTACTCGACGCCTCGGTGCGAGCGCAGCTGCGCCAGCAGGTCGATCGCCGCGGTCCCGGCCGCACACGCCGCCTCGACCTCGCGCTCCTGCGCGTAGGCGGTGGCTATCAGGACCGTGTCCACAGCCCGCCGCCGCACGTGGCCCGCGGCGTGCCCGGCCAGCGCCCGCTCGGCGTGGTCCTTGGCCTGCCGCGGCCGGTCCAGGTCGCGGTAGCAGTGCGCGAACTCGTCGGCCAGGTACGCCGGGGTGAAGTGCGAGATCCACTCCGGGTCCTTGTCCGGCTCCTGCTTCTCCATCTCGGTGGCGGCCCGGATCAGCGCCGCCTCGCAGGAGCGCACGTCGCCGAGCACCGCGTGCCCGCGCGCCTCGGCCGCGTTGAACATGGCCCGCGCCGTCGCCGTGGCCTGGTCGCGGGCGCCCTCCTGGGCGGCCCGCGCCAGCTGGGTGATCTCGCGCGGGGAGCCGAGCTGCCCGGCGAGGTGGCTCATCCCGGCCGCGAGCACGTAGCCGCCGTACGCGCGGTCCCCGGCCGCCTGCGAGAGACGCAGAGCCTGGATGTAGTAGCGCTGGGCGAGCCCGTGCCGCCCGGTGTCCACGGCCATGTACCCGGCCAGCTCGGTCAGCTGCGCGGCGGCCGCGAACAGGGCGCGCCCGGTCCGCTCCGGGTAGGCGCCGTTGAGCATCTCGCCGACCACCTCGTCGAGGTAGTGCACGACGATCGAGCGCACGTAGCCGGAGCCGAACTGGTGGTCCAGCTCGCGGAAGGCCTTGGTGGCGGCGCGCACCGCGTACACGTCGCCGGGGCCGACCCGCGGCCCGCGGCCGGCCACCGCCAGCGGCCGGGCCACCTCCGGGTCCGGCGGGGTGATCAGCCAGTCCCGGCTGGGCGCGATCAGCGCGGCCACCGCGAAGGAGGACCCGAGCAGGAACTCCCGGTGACTCACGTCGGCCCGCCACAGCTCGGTGGCCTCCTCGATCGCCGCCGCGGCGCTCGGGGCGAAGTGCAGGCCCACGCTGGACGAGCCGTTGCGCCCGTCCGCCATGCCGATCTCCTCGACCGTCACCGGGCGGCCGAGCTTGCGGCCGAGCGCCTCGGCGATCAGGGTCGGGGCCATGCCGCGCGGCTGCTGGCCGCGCAGCCAACGGGCCACGGAAGTCTTGTCGTACCGCAGGTCCAGGCCGTGTTCCGCGCCGACCATGTTGACCCGGCGGGCCAGTCCGGCATTGGAGCAGGCGGCCTCGTGGATCAGCGCGGCGAGCCTCTGGTTCGGTTGCCGCGCGGCGGCGGTGCGAACAGCCATCGGGGTCTCCCCTTCCCTCGACCACACAGGCATTCTCTTATCGCAGCCAAGTACACATATGTCGCGAAGAGTAGCGTCGATTATGGGGTAACGGTAGCCCTAAGTAACTGCACAGTCCTGATTCGATACCCCGGAAGGCCCGGTCGCAGCCCTCGGGCTCCACAAGTCCAGTGATTCCGCCCGTAACCAGGACAGGTGATCAGGAGTTGGACGCCGGTGTGGAGACGACTGTGGAGACGACCATGACCCCCGCGCGCACCGCCGCGTCCCGGGCCGCCGCCGTGCCGGCCCCCCGCGCCGCGGACCCGCTGGGCCTGCTGGCCGCAGCCCTCGAATACATCGAGGACCGGCACTGGGAGGTCGCGCTGGGCACCTCGGCCGAGCGCTCTGAAGGCCTGTGGAGCTGTTCCTGCGGCAACCCGCAGTGCCCGGCGCCCGGGGCGCATCCGGCGCAGCGGGACTGGCAGAAGCGGATCAGCGGGCAGCCGAGCAAGGCGCACGAGTGGTGGTCGGCCAAGCCCACCGCCTCGGTGCTGCTGCCCACCGGGCGGGCCTTCGACGTGCTGGAGGTCTCCGAGGCCGCGGGCTGCCTCGGGCTGGCCAGGCTGGAGCGGGCCGGGGTGAACGTGGGTCCGGTGGTCGCGACGCCGAACCGGCGGATGTATTTCTTCGTGCTGCCGAACGCGCGTACCAAGATGGTGAAGCTGCTGACCACCCTGGGCTGGGGACGAAGCCCGCTGGACCTGGCCTGCCGGGGCGTCGGCGACTTCATCGTCGCCCCGCCTTCGCGGATGGGCGCGCTGGGCCATGCGCAGTGGGTGCGCAGGCCGTCCGAGACGAACCGCTGGATGCCGGATGTGGACGAGTTGCTGGCGCCGCTGGCCTACGCCTGCGGCCTGCACCGGTGACCGCCTGTCACCCACCGCTCAGTACTGTGCTTATCGCTGCGCATATCACCGTGCGCAGCCTCGGGTCGTAGCCGGACGCGTTCCATCGGCCGTCGGCCGGACGGCGGTCGATGGTCGTCACCGGCCGCCCCCGTCAGCGTCCTTCGACGAAGACGTGTCCGGCGAGTTCGGGGTCGAGCTCGGTGGCCTCGCCGCCCGAGGAGATCAGCACGCCCCCGGGCGCCGGGGTGATCTGGATGGCCGCCCCGGGCCGCAGCCCGATCCGGCGCAGCCGGTGCATGACCTCGTTGTCGGTCTGCACCGGCTCGCCGATCCGGCGCACCACCACCACCGAGTGCTCGTCCTCGGCCATGCCCTCGGCCAGCTCGCGCAGCGAGAGCAGCCCGCCCTCGCGGAAGTCCGGCGCGCTCAGCGTCGCGTCCAGCTCCTCCAGGCCCGGGATCGGGTTGCCGTACGGCGAGACGGTCGGGTTGTCCAGCAGGGCGAGCACGCGGCGCTCCACGGCCTCGCTCATGACGTGCTCCCAGCGGCACGCCTCCTCGTGGACCTCGTCCCACTCCAGGCCGAGGACGTCGACCAGCAGCCGCTCCGCCAGCCGGTGCTTGCGCATCACCCGGGTGGCGTGGGCGCGGCCGGCCAGCGACAGCTGCAGGTGGCGGTCGCCCTCGACCGTGAGCAGCCCGTCGCGGGCCATCCTGGCCACGGTCTGGCTCACCGTCGGACCACTCTGCCCGAGTCGTTCGGCGATCCGGGCGCGCAGCGGGACGATCCCCTCTTCCTCTAGTTCGAAGATGGTCCGCAGATACATCTCCGTGGTGTCGATCAGGTCGCTCACGCTCGTCGGCTCCGGCCCTTGAGAATGAAAAATGATGGGTGTGCGGTCAATTGTGACTCACCCGGGGGACTACCGGCGTTTTCGGTCAGGGGCTGAGCCGCTCCAGCCGCCAGGAGTCCCCGGCGCGGGTGTAGCGCAGCCGGTCGTGCAGGCGGCTGGGCCGGCCCTGCCAGAACTCCACCGTCCGCGGCGCGAGGACGATGCCGCCCCAGTGCGGCGGCCTCGGCACCTCGTCCGGGTACTCGCGGTCGAACCGGTCGTACCGCTCCTCCAGCCACTCCCGGTCCGGGATGGGCTCGGACTGCTCGCTGGCCCAGGCCCCGAGCTGCGCGCCGCGCGGCCGGGTCGCGAAGTAGGCGTCGCTCTCGCGCTCCGGGAGCCGGGCCGCCTCGCCGGTGACGAGGACCTGCCGCTCCAGCGGATACCACGGGAAGAGCAGCGCGGCCGCCGGATTCTCGGCCAGGTCGCGTCCCTTGCGTGATGCGTAGTTGGTGAAGAGCGTGAAACCTTCCGGGCCGTACCTCTTCAACAGCACCGTGCGGGACGAGGGCCGGCCGGCCGCGTCGACGGTGGACAGTACGGTCGCGTTCGGTTCGAACCACGTCGTGTCCGATTTTGGGACGGCGGCGTCGAGCTCAGCGAACCAGCGGCCGAATTGGACTAAAGGATCGGTTGTGAAGTCGGTCACCCCGATCCCCCGGCCGGAGTACTCGCGACGCAGTCGGGCAAGGTCTACAGCGTCCATAATCCCCGGTCACCGCCTAGGTTCTGACACCACGTTGAGATGTGTAAGGACCACTACGCGGCGGTGCACCCCGCAGACCGCGCAATGGTCTATACCTTAGCCCGGGAAAAGCCGAGTTCCGCCGATTTCCGTTCCGAAGTTGTAGCGGTCCAATATAGGTACGCGGCTCCGGTTGGCGGGAACCTCCAAGGAGGACCACCCGTTCATCCGGCTGATAGTCACAGAGTGCAAGGGAGCGCTCACCGCAGCTCCCCTTGCGCCGTCCACCGGACCTACCGGCCCGGCGGACACCCCACGAAGGACGTTTGCCACAGCAAGGGAGCATCAGATGCCCGACTTCGTACCCGGTCTTGAGGGCGTCGTGGCCTTCGAGACGGAGATCGCCGAACCCGACAAGGACGGCGGCGCCCTCCGATACCGCGGCGTCGACATCGAGGACCTGGTCGGGCACGTGACCTTCGGAAACGTCTGGGGCCTGCTGGTCGACGGGAAGTTCAACCCCGGTCTGCCCCCGGCCGAGCCGTTCCCGATCCCGATCCACTCCGGCGACATCCGGGTGGACGTGCAGTCCGCCCTCGCGATGCTGGCCCCGGTCTGGGGCCTCAAGCCGCTGCACGACATCACCGACACCCAGGCCCGCGAGGACCTGGCCCGCGCCGCCGTCATGGCGTTGTCCTTCGTGGCCCAGTCGGCCCGCGGGATAGACAAGCCGATGGTGCCGCAGCGCGAGATCGACAAGGCGCAGACCATCGTCGAGCGGTTCATGATCCGCTGGCGGGGCGAGCCCGACCCGGCGCACATCCAGGCGATCGACGCCTACTGGACCTCGGCGGCCGAGCACGGCATGAACGCCTCCACCTTCACCGCCCGGGTCATCGCCTCCACCGGGGCCGACGTCGCGGCGGCGCTGTCCGGGGCGGTCGGCGCGATGTCCGGACCGCTGCACGGCGGCGCGCCGTCGCGGGTGCTGCACATGATCGAGGCGATCGAGCGCAGCGGCGACGCCAAGCAGTACGTCAAGGACGTGCTGGACCGCGGCGAGCGGCTGATGGGCTTCGGTCACCGGGTCTACCGGGCCGAGGACCCTCGCGCCCGCGTGCTGCGCCGAACCGCCCGCGAGCTGGGCGCCCCGCGCTACGAGATCGCCCAGGCGCTGGAGGACGCCGCGCTGGAGGAGCTGCACAACCGGCGCCCCGACCGGGTGCTGGCCACCAACGTGGAGTTCTGGGCCGCCATCGTGCTGGACTTCGCCGAGGTGCCCGCGAACATGTTCACCTCGATGTTCACCTGCGCCCGCACCGCGGGCTGGGCGGCGCACATCCTGGAGCAGAAGCGCACCGGCCGCCTGGTGCGTCCGGCGGCCCGGTATATCGGCCCGGCCCAGCGCAAGGTCCAGGACATCGAGGGCTTCGACACGATGATCGTCCACTAGGCGGACGCTTCGGTCCCAGGAACGCTGCCATCCGGCGCCCGGTTTTCCCCGTCCGGGGAAGCCGGGCGCCGTCGGTTTCCGGTAACCTCTGCTTCACGTTCTCGGACGAAGACGCCCGGGTCGGGACGTGGCACCACTGCTGTCCCGCCGGCGCGGACGTGTCGGCGGATCCATGACATCTCGCCGGAGGCACGCACCGTGTCAGACATTCAGATCCCCGCCGAACTCAAGCCCACCGACGGCCGCTTCGGCTGCGGCCCGTCCAAGGTCCGTCCCGAGGCGGTGGCCGCGCTGGCCGCCCAGGGCGCCGCGCTGCTGGGCACCTCGCACCGCCAGGCCCCGGTGAAGAACCTGGTCAAGCGGGTACGCGAGGGTGTGGCCGAGCTGTTCGGCCTTCCCGAGGGCTACCAGGTCGTGCTGGGCAACGGCGGCTCGACCGCGTTCTGGGACATCGCCGCCTTCGGGCTGATCCGCGAGAAGTCCCAGCACCTGCACTTCGGCGAGTTCTCCTCGAAGTTCGCCGCCGCCGCCAAGGCCGCCCCCTGGCTGGCCGAGCCGCAGGTCATCAAGGCCGAGCCGGGCAGCCACCCGCTGCCGGTCGCCGCCGCGGACGTGGACGTGTACGCGCTGACCCACAACGAGACCTCCACCGGCGTGGCCATGCCGATCAAGCGGGTGGCCGGGGCCAACGACGACGCGCTGGTGCTGGTGGACGCGACCTCGGCGGCCGGCGGACTGCCGGTGGACGTGGCCGAGACCGACGTCTACTACTTCGCCCCGCAGAAGAACTTCGGCTCCGACGGCGGCCTGTGGGCGGGCCTGTTCTCCCCGGCGGCGCTGGAGCGGGTCACCGAGATCTCCGGCTCCGGGCGCTACATCCCGACCTTCTTCGACCTGCCGACCGCGATCGACAACTCCTCGAAGGACCAGACTTACAACACCCCGGCCATCGCCACCCTGTTCCTGTTCGCCGAGCAGCTGGACTGGCTCAACGGGAACGGCGGGCTGTCCTGGGCGGTCGCCCGGACGGCCGATTCCAGCGGCCGGCTCTACGCCTGGGCCGAGAAGTCCGAGTACACCACGCCGTACGTGGCCGACCCGGCGCAGCGCTCGCAGGTGGTGGGCACCGTCGACCTGGCCGACTCGATCGACGCGGTCGCCGTCTCCAAGGCGCTGCGGGCCAACGGGATCGTGGACACCGACTCGTACCGCAAGCTCGGCCGCAACCAGCTGCGCATCGCGATGTTCCCGGCGATCGAGCCCGCCGACATCGACGCGCTGACCGCCTGCATCGACTACGTGGTCGAGCGGCTCTAACGGTTCCAGCCGCTACAGCTGCTACCTGCGCATCACGGACCCGATGACGACCAGCGCGATCAGGGCGACGAAAGCCGCCGTGACGATCCTGGTTCTGATCCGCGGGTCCACCCCGCAAGTCTAAACACCGAGTTAATTCCTCGGCGCTGGGCCCTCACCGTCCGGTCAGGGCCCAGCGGCCGATCTGCTCGTACCGCTTGAGCGGGTCGTCCACCACGTTGAACAGGTCGATCTCGCCGACCAGCCAGCGCGGCGTGCGGAATGCCGCCATCCGGTCCACGTAGGGCTGCAGGTCCACCACGCCGTCGTGCTCCTCGAGCCCGAGGCCCGAGGTCATGCCGTTCGGCGCCTCGCGCACCCGGGCGAGGGTCAGGTGCGGGCGGAACGGACGCTCGTCCACCTTGATGTGGCAGCGCCGGGCCACGCTGTTCACCGACTCGGCCAGCCGGCCCAGCCGCTCCCGCTCCCCCTGCACCCCGGTCCACAGCGTGCGGCCGCCGAAGTGGCCGCCGCCGGCCAATGCAAGCTCCATCGGGGTGTTGCGCGCCGCGGCGCGGCCGAGCCGCTCCTTGAGGTCGTCCAGGGCCTCCCCGGGCACCTCGCCGAGGAACGCGAGCGTGACGTGCCAGGTGTCGGGGCGGCACCAGCGCAGTTGGTGATCACCGTGCGGCAGTGTGGTCAGCGCGGCGCGCAGCTCCAACACGACAGGGCGCGGCGGGATCACCGCGACGAACAGCCGCATCGAGACCTCCGGTCCAAGGCTCCGTCACCCGCGACGGCGCCGCAGGACCCATCATGCGGTACGCGGCACCACTGCGACGTGCGGACGACTGGTAACACTGGCCAGAATTCTCCGGTCGGTGCGCCAGGCGAGCGCATATGCCGCGCTGATTGCGGACAACGCGGTGGCAACGCCGCAGAACGCGAGTGTCCAGCGTACCCCGACCAGTCCGCTCATCCAGCCGACCAACGGAGATCCCAGCGGCGTGCCGCCCATGAATACGAGCAGGTAGACGCCCATCACCCGGCCGCGCAGCTGCGCCGTCACCGAGGTCTGCATTACCGCGTTCGCCGTGGTCGCCACGGTCAGACCGGCGGTCCCGGTGACCAGAAGCAGCAGTGCGAAGGCTGCGAAGTCGGGCATGAACGCCGATATCGCCTCCAGCACGCCGAAGGCCATCGCGCCGCCCAGCACCATGCGTATCCGCGCCGTCCCCCGGCGCGCCGCCAGCAGCGCCCCGGCCAGCGAGCCGACCGCCATGATCGCGGACAGCAGCCCGTAGGCGGAGGCCCCGGCGTGGAAGATCCGGGTGGTGAACAGCGGCAGCAGCACCGGGAAGTTGAGCCCGAAGGTGCCGAAGACCAGCACCGTGGCCAGCACGGCGAGCAGGTCGGGCCGGGTGCGCAGGTAGCGGAAGCCCTCGAGCTGCTGGCCCGGGCGCCGCGCGATCCGCTTGGCGGGCAGCAGGTCGCGGACCCGGATCGCGGCGAGGCTGCCGACCACGGCGGCGTAGGAGACGGCGTTGATCAGGAAGACCCAGCCGCTGCCGTTCACCTCGGAGCTGAACAGGCCGATCATCACACCGGCGATGGCCGGGCCGATCACCCGGGCCAGGTTGAAGTTGGCCGAGTTGAGCGAGACGGCGTTCTGCAACTGCTCCGGGCCGACCATCTCGACCACGAAGGACTGCCGGGCCGGGGTGTCGATCGCGGTCACGGTGCCGAGCGCGAGGGCGAACACGTAGATCTGCCACACCGTCACGGCCCCGGTGACGGTCAGTACGCCGAGGATGGAGGCCAGCACGCCCATCACGGTCTGCGTGATCATCAGCATCACGCGCTTGCGGTAGCGGTCGGCCAGGGCCCCGCCCCAGACGGAGAGCAGCAGGATCGGCAGGAACTGGAGCGCTGTCACCACGCCGAGCGCGATGCCGCTGTGGGTCAGCGCCAACACCAGCCAGTCCTGGGCGATGCGCTGCATCCAGGTACCGGTGTTCGAGACGAGCTGTCCGGCTGCGAAGAGCCGGTAGTTGCGGTTGCTCAGGGAACGGAAAGTGGACTTCACGGCGCTGTGCGCGCTCAAGGGCGGCCCCCAGATCGGTGCAGACTGCTCACGGCATACCGTGAGCCTACCTCATTAGCTACGCTAACGAGAAACAGGTTATTCCCCATAACACCCCTTACATCTAAAGCCCGGCCAGTGAACCTGGGAATTTCCGGCAGCGCTGTCGATTCGGCGCGATGCTGTACGTCGTAGAGGTGCCGGTACCGAACCGAGGTGAAAGGACACCGATCATGGCCGAGTACCTGATCCTGCTCTTCGACGACGAGGCCGCCTGGGCGGCTGCCCCGCAGAGCGAGTACGACCGGATGATGCAGGCGCACAACCGCTTCCAGGAGCGGGTGGTGGAACTGGGCGGCAAGATCGTCAACGGCAACGCGCTGCAGGGCACCGGTACCGCCACCACGATCCGCGGCGACGTGGTCACCGACGGGCCGTTCGCCGAGACCAAGGAGGCGCTCGGCGGCTACTACCTGGTCGACGCGGCGGACCTGGACCAGGCGCTGGCCATCGCCAAGCTGGTCCCGATCCTCAGCCCGGGCGGCGGGGTCGAGGTCCGCCCGGTCATGGTGTTCTAGCCGGATGGATCCAGAGGGTCGGGTGGATCCGATGGATCCGGAACGGGCCGCCGAAGCCGTGGTGCGGACGGCGGTGGCGGACGCGCACCGTCGGGAGTGGGCCTATGTGCTCGCCGCGACGGCGCGCGTGGCCGGAGATCTCGACCTGGCCGAGGAGTGCGTGCAGGACGCGTACCTCGCGGCGCTCGACGCATGGACCCGGCAGGGCGTGCCGGACCGCCCCGGGGCGTGGCTGACCACCACCGCCCGCCGCCGCGCGCTGGACCTGTGCCGCCGTCAGCGGACCCTGCGCGACAAGCTGCCGCTGCTGATCGAACCGGCCCCACACACCGACCGAACGGACGGCGGTGACATGTACACGTACGACGGCGACGACGACGGTACGGCCGCGATCCCCGACGACCGACTCCGCCTCATCTTCACCTGCTGCCACCCCGCTCTGGGCGTCGAGGCCCAGATCGCGCTGACCCTGCGGCTGGTGTGCGGCCTGACCACCCGACAGATCGCACAGGCCTTCCTGGTCTCCGAGGCGACGATGGCGGCCCGGGTGACCCGAGCCAAAAAGAAGATCGCGGCGGCCCGGATCCCGTACCGGGTGCCGGCGGCCGGCGAACTGCCGGACCGCCTCAACGCGGTACTCGCCGTCGTGCACCTCGTCTACACGACCGGCCATACCGACCCGACCGGCGCCGTGGAACTGACCCAGCGTGAGCTGACGACCCGCGCGATCGACCTGGCCCGGCTGCTGCTCGCGCTGATGCCCGACGAACGCGAGGTGCGCGGCCTGCTCGCCCTCCTGCTGCTGACGGACGCGCGCGGGGCAACCCGCACCGACGAGGCCGGGCGGCTGGTGCTGCTCGAGGACCAAGACCGCGACCGCTGGGACCGGGCCGCGATCGACGAGGGCGCGGCCCTGGTCGCCGACTCCCTGCGCGGTGCGGGCGCACGTACGGGCCGGTACGCCGTTCAGGCAGCAATCGCCGCCCTACACAGCGAGGCGCGCACGTACCAGGAGACGGACTGGCCACAGATCGTGCGCCTATACGACGTGCTCGCACGCCTGTGGCCGTCCCCGGTGGTAGCACTGAACCGCGCGGTAGCTCGCGCGATGGCCGAAGGCCCGGAAGCGGGCTTGGCCGACATCGAGGACCTGGAGCGCGACGGCGCCCTAGCCGGCTACCGCTACCTCCCCGCCGCAAAGGCGGACCTGCTGCGCCGACAAGGCCGGATCGACGAGGCCGCGCAGTCCTATCGCGAGGCACTGGCGCTGACCGAGGGCGCCGTGGAGCGGAACTTCCTGCAGTCCAGGCTGGACGACCTCACCGTGCGAACCTCGTCGCCCTGAGCCCTGTACAAAACGGTAGGTCCATCTCGAGCCGGCCGCGTCGTGCGGAAGCCCGGCGCAGCGCTGGCTGCACCGGGCGGTGTCCGTCTCGCTCAGTGGGTCTGTCCGGCCTTGTCCACGATGGCGCGGGAAAGCACGGCCGACTCGAAGAGCACGGTGCCCGCACTCCCCTGGACCTCAGTCTCGCCCAGATAGTCCAGGGACTTCTTGTCGAAGATCCACGTGCTGCGAATGCCGCTCGACGCGTCCACCTCGGCCACTGCGACGCCGTGGCGCCCGGTGGCGTCCACCGCGTCCGGCACCTCCACCACCCCCGGGATCAGGGCAGCGGCGCGGTAGAGCGCAGCGGTGAGCTGCGGCGGAGCCATCGACTCGCGCAGCAGGTCGCCGATCGTGGTGAAGGCCTCGGCATCCTGGCCCCGGCTCTTGCCCTCGTTCTTCGTCTGCGTGTAGATCAGATCGAGCAGCTTGGCGGGGTCGGTCGGCAGTCCCGCGAGGTAGTCGTAGGTGGGCGCGTTGACGTTGGGCTCGGGGTTGGTGCCGAGGGAGGCGTTCGAGAGGGTCGGCGGCTCCTGGAGCAGGCCGGCCCGAGTGCCGTCCACGGACAGCCAGACCTTCCGATCGTGCAGCGGGCCGGAGGGCTCCGTGGTGACCTTGCTGTCGATGTAGACGAACTGGTCGCCGCGCACGGTCGCGATCGGCTTGGTGTCCGCCGCCGCGGCGATCTGCCCGAGCAGGGTCACGGCCTGCTGGTGGCCCGTCGCGCTCACGCCGCCGGACGGCGCCGGAGCCGCCTGACCGCCCACGACGATCGCCGCCGCCACCGCGCCGGCGGCTGTGAGCGCGCCGGCGGAGAGGGCGAAGCGGCGACCGGGGCGGCGCGGACCGGTCGCGGCCGCAGCCGTAACCGGAGCCGTAGCCGGAACGTCGGCGAGCTCGGAGGATTGGATTTCGCGCAAGAGGTGCTCCTTGAGCAGGAGGTGGCGGTCGCGGGGAAGCTCCGGGTCGCCCGGGGCCGGCAGCAGCCGGCCGAGGTCCGCTCGCAAGGCCGGGTCGGTCGACGCGATCGGCTCGCCGCCGCGGCGGGTAAAGGCGTTCATCGGTCCTTCTCCTGATTCGACCGGGACAACTCGACGTGTCCCATCCAGTGCTGTCCGCCCACGCCCCGCGGTTCCGTCGTGCGCAGCTCCTTCTGGGCCAGTGCCTGCAACCGCGTCCGAGCGCGCGAGAGCCGAGACCGGACGGTGCCGACCGGAACCTGCAGCGCCTCCGCGGCCGCCGCGTAGCCGAGCCCGGACCAGACACAGAGCATGAACACCTCGCGCTCACCGCGGCGCAGCGCGGCCAGCGCCCGTTGGGCCGCGGCGAGTTGCTCTGCGTCGTGCATCCGGCCGACCAGCTCGTCGGCGAAGTCGGGCACCGCTTCGCGCAACGGGACCCGCGCCAGCGCAGCCTCGTGCCGTCGAGCGGCGCGGGCCGCGTTGCGCAGCACGTTGGTCGCGATGCCGAGCAGCCAGGGCAGCAGGCTGTCGCCGTCCGGGCGCAGCTTCCCGCGCAGCCGCCACGCCTCCAGGAAGGTCAGCGACACGATGTCCTCGGCGGCCGCCCAGTCGGAGGTGCTGCGGACCGCATACCGGTAGACCGCCTGGGCATGCGCATCGAAGAGCTCGGCGAAGGCCGCGGCGTCACCGGCCCGGATCCGGGCTCGTTGGGAGAGTTCCACGCCCTGTCCTGTCCGCCCGGCGGCCCGGGTTCCCGTGACCTGCGTCACACCCTGCGGGACGCCGGAACCCGTCGGACAGTTTCCGGCCGTCGCACCACAGCCCTGATACCTCCGTGCCCGGCGCGCCTCGCGGGGCCCGTGCCACGTTCACTCGCCCCACATATCAGTAGCCTGTGTCTCGCCGAGCAGGACACGTGCAAACAGGCCGACTGCCGACCGACAGCCCGCCCGGCCGGTCCGCCACCGTTTCACGTTTTCACGTCGGCGGCCTGCGGAATCGCCGGGCAGCCCACCTGAATGGGCCCTTGCTACCGGTCGGCCGCGGTGCTGGCATGAGCAGGAGCGGGGGGCCCTGAAAATGACTTGATTTCAAGGAGATCCACCATGGCCCTCGCCTTCCTCTTCGCTCCGTCCCCGGCGATGAACGCCGAGTCCTACGACCAGGCGACCGCGCGACTCGAGCAGGCCGGGGCGGCCGCTCCGCCCGGACGCCTGTACCACGTCTGCTTCGGCGACCGTGACAACCTGCGCGTTCTCGACGTGTGGGAGAGCCGCGAGGACTTCGACCGGTTCGGGCAGACGCTCGGTCCGATCATGCAGGAGCTCGGGGTCGCCCCCGGCCAGCCCGAGATCGCCGAGGTCCGCAACACGATCAGCGGCGCGGCTTCCACATCAGCGACCGCCCCCGCCGCGAGCCACGTCGACACGCACCGAGCCGCGCACGACGCCTTCAACCGGCACGACATGCACGCGGCGGTGCGCAACTTCCGGCCCGACACCGAGTTCACGGACCACGCCCGCGGCCTGACCACCAAGGGCCCGGCGGAGTTCATCGACTGGCTTCAGGGCTGGGTCGACGCGTGCTCCGACGCCAAGGTGGACGAGCCGAGCTACATCGACGGCGGCGACTACACGGTCGCCAGGTTCCAGGGACGAGGCACCAACGACGGCCCGATGGGCACCCTGCCCGCCACCGGGCACCGGCTGGACGTGGCGTTCTGCGAGGTGCTGCACTACGACAGCAGCGGCCGGATCGCCTCCGGCGAGATGTACTACGACTCGCTGGGCATGATGGTCCAGCTCGGCCACCTGAATCCGCCGATGACCGGCTGAACCGTCGCCGACCCGGCACCCGGCCACTGATCGCCTATGGCCACTGACCGGGGATCGGAATACCTCGTCTGGTGCCGTGCCGTGCCGTGCTGGGGCGGACACACGTGCACGGCCGAAGAGCTACCTCCAGACGAGGCGGTAGGCGCGGTAAGTGTTCACCCCGGCGGGGAATTCGGCGTTGAACACCAGCGCACCGCCCCGGTTGAACTCGGAGATGTACGGCAGCGATCCCCAGCCGACGAACACGTTGCCGCCGCGCTCCGTCTGGGCGTCGCCCTGCGAGGAGGCGAGCAGCCCGGCCGGCTGGTCGTCCGTGCGCACCAGCGTCGCCACGTGCGTCTTCGGGTTCACCCGGATGGTGACCACTCGGCTGTAAGGAAGCTGCGACACCGCGCCGCTGCCGGTGTTCGCCGCGCCCGCCGACTCGTTGTCGAAGAAGCTGTAGAGCCCGTCGCCCAGCGGCTCGGGATCGTGCTGCCAGGCGAAGATCTTCCCGGCGTCGTTGAGCTGCTGGCCGGGCGCGGCCTCGAGCGTGAACGAGCCGGCCTTGCCGCCGAGCTGCCACAGGATCTGTCCGCTGCGTCGCGACACCTCGTAGGCGGTCCAGGTGTCGCGCGCGTCCACGAGCAGGTTCCCGTGGGCGTCCACCTTGACCGCGTTGACGTGGAACCAGTCCCAAGCCGTGTCCGGCGAGGACGGCAGCGGCTGCTCGCTCTGGGCGTACGGCACGTGGTCGGCGCTGTTCCACTGGAACAGCACCTTTCCGATGGCGATGTCGATCTCCTGCACGACCCCGTCGATCACCTTCTGGTGCGACGAACCGCCGAGTGAGGTGAGATCGGCGGTGGCCGTGGTGTAGGCGAGGATCAGCGCGGTGTTCCACGGCGTGATCAGGAACTCGTGGCCGTCGGCGGTGTAGCCGTTCCCGGCGCGGACCTCGGCGATCTTCCGGTAGTGCGCGTCGTAGATCTCGTCGACGCCGCTGGCCAGGGCGCCGAGCCCGGTGCCCTGCCACCAGGTCAGCACCGGCCTGCCGTCGTAGGTCTGCGTGCGGAAGTCGGCGGCGGTCTGGCCGGTCGGCACCGCCTGCGACCACACGACGTGCTTGCCGTCCGGGCTGAGGATCTCCACGCCGCTGGAGTACGCGGATGTGGCCGAGGACGGTGAGATGAAGATGTCGCCGCGACCGGTGCCGGCCGCGGCCGTGAGCACGGTCACCGCGGGCAGCGGCGCAGCGGCCGAGGTCGCGGCGGTCGCGGCCGCGGCCGGTAGACCGGCGGCGACAGTGGCGGCGGCCAATATCGCCGTCCGCACTGTCAGCGAGGATTTGCGCATGACTGGGTTGCCTTTCCGAGGGTGAGGAAAAACGCGGCAGCCGTCGCCCGGCACGGCGAAGTGACGGCGCGGCAGATGAGCAGATGTCACGGCTGCCGCGACTACCGTCCGAAGGGCAGGCCGGAATGAGGACGCCGAGCCCCGGGGCCGCGGCGAAGGGTTAGCGGCAGCCGGCCGTGCCGGGACACAGCGCGCTGGTCACGCGCATCAGGTCCACGTGGCGCCGAATGGTGTGCAACTGGAAGGAGCCTGCGGGACGGGACAAGGCGAGGCGGTGCCGTACGCGCATGATTCCCCCTGCTTCGCTCGATCACCCAGACCCGCGAGCACTCCGCGGGACCATCGACGAAGCCTTATGCAAACAGAGACCGACCGGCCACACAACCAAGGTCCAGTCCGTGGAACGGGACCGTGCTACCGCCGACCTCGACAGGACGCTGGGACGTGAACCCGTGACCGGAGCTTGCGGAGCCGGAGCACGCGCGTCGTGGAGTGCTATTTCACGTTGAGGGCCTGCTGGATCGGGTTGAGCGCGAAGTAGGCGACGAACAGCGCGCCGACGATCCACAGCAGAGGGCTGACCTCGCGGAACTTACCCGCGGCCGAGCGCAGGACTACGAAAGCGATCACGGCTGCGCCGATGCCTACGGTGATGCTGTACGTGAAGGCCATCAGAGACACCGCCAGGAACGCCGGGACCGCAATGCTCCAGTCGTCCCAGGGGACGTCGCGGATCTGGGTCATCATGAGGAAGCCGACGACGACCAGGGCCGGGGCCGCCGCTTGCTGTGGGACGACCGTGGCCAGCGGGGTGAGGAACGAGGTCAGGCCCAGCAGCACGCCGGTGACGATCGAGGCCAGGCCGGTGCGTGCGCCCTCGCCTACGCCTGCGGCCGACTCCACGAAGGTGGTGTTCGACGAGACCGAGCCCAGGCCGCCGGCCGCCGCGGCGAGGCCGTCGATGAACAGCACCCGGCCGATGTTGGGCACGTTGCCGCCCTCGTCGAGCAGCCCGGCCTCCGAGGTCACGCCGACGATGGTGCCCATCGCGTCGAAGAAGTCGGACAGGATCAGGGTGAAGATGAACACGATCGCGGTGATCACACCCGCGTGCACGAAGCCGCCGAACAGCGAGACCTTGCCGATCAGCCCGAAGTCGGGGGTGGCGACGACGTGGTGCGGCCAGTTCGGCTGGATCAGGCCCCAGTCGGCGGCCTTGAGGTGCGCCGCGTAGTTGATGATGATCGCCACGACCGTGGTGCCGACGATCGAGATCAGGATCGCCCCGGGCACCCGGCGCACCAGCAGCACGAAGGTGACCAGCACGCCGAGGCAGAAGACCAGGATCGGCCAGCCGGTCAGCTCGCCGTTGTTGCCGAGTTGCACGGGCACGGTGGACTGGGCGGCGTCCGGGATGCGGGAGACGAAGCCGGCGTCCACCAGTCCGATCAGCGCGATGAACAGACCGATGCCGACGCCGATCGCCTTTTTGAGCGCCACCGGGATCGCGTCCATGATCAGCTTGCGCAGGCCGGTGACCACCAGCAGGCAGATGCCGACGCCCTCCAGCACGACCAGGCCCATCGCATCCTGCCAGGACATGGTCGGCGCGATGGTGAAGGCGACCACGCCGTTGAGCCCGAGTCCGGCCGCGATGGCCAGCGGCAGGTTCCCGCCCAGGCCCATGATCAGCGTCATCATCCCGGCGACGATCGCGGTGGCGGCGGTGAGCTGGCCCAGGTCGAGGGTGTGGCCGTACAGGTCCTTCCCGCTGCCGAGGATGATCGGGTTGAGGACCACGATGTACGCCAGCGCGAAGAAGGTGGCGACGCCGCCGCGCACCTCGCGGCCCACCGTGGTGCCGCGCTCGCTCAACCGGAAGTAGCGTTCCAGGACGTTGCCGGCCGGGCCGGCCGGGGCGTTCGCGGCAGTGGACATCGTGGGAGGCGTCCTTATGGGTCGGGCCGTCCGCGCGGGGACCGGGCGGGTGGATGTACGGCCGGGGGCGGAGTTCCATAGGGTGAATACCGTGACTGTTCCCCGTGATCAAGAGAAGGCAGTGGATTCGGCGCCGAGCGGGCGATCTGGAGCGGAGGGTGGAGGTGCGAAGGGCGACGGGGTGGATGGCACTGCGCCGGAGCGGGCTGAGGTTCAGCCGATGGAGACCAACGATGTGTTGATCGTCGGGATCGGCACGGCGCTGTTCGCGGTGGCTTCGGTCATCCTGCTGCCGATGCACGCATCGCTGGAACGTTCCGGGCACGGCCGCTGGCCGTGGGTCGCCCTTTCGGGTGTGGTGCTGGGACTGCTCGGGCTCTTCTACTGCCGCCGACGAGCCAAAAGGGTGAACAAGCCCAACGGACGGTAGTCGCCTGATCGCGCCAACGTCCATATACTGTGCGGTGTGCAGTCACCACGCTCCGCAGCGAACAGTCCCCGCACCGGGGCGATGAAGGCGCTGTGCCCTGACTGTGACGGCCGTGGACGCACTCTGGTGACGTTCGGTTTGCTGCGTAACGCTCAGGGGCGCTCGTCACGGGTGCTGGAGACGGTCGCGCTGCGTGAATGCGCGGTCTGCAATGGGGTGGGTTGGTACGACCCGTCGCACGGCCGTTAGGCGTGGGTGGCGGCGCTGGTAGCGCGGGCGCCGTGCGTGTTTATACGGGTGCGGGTGCGTGCTCTAGGAGCGTCCTAGGAGTGGCCGAGCTCCGATTCCTCGTCACTGGCGGCCGGCGGGAAGTCTGCGTCGACGTCCGCGTCCTCGTCAGCGGTTGCGGAGACCTCGGCGTGCACGGACCCGGTCGGGTGCAGCTGGACCTGGTCGACCGCGAACTCGTCCACGATCGGGGAGCCCAGCTCGGTCGCCTCGGGCACCACCGCGGCCTCGGAGTGGCCGCCGCAGCCGAAGTCCATCGCCACGACGCGGCCGTCGGCCGGGGAGTACTCGTTCGCGCACACCCCGAAGGTCTGGCTCAGCACGCCGCGCAGCCCGGTCAGGAAACCGCAGGTGGAGCAGCTGGCCGGGGCCGCCTGGGCGATCGCGGCGGAGCCGCCGAAGGACTCGCTCCAGCGGTCGGCCGCCGCCTGACGGCCGATCAGCGACAGCACCCGGCTGCGGCCCAGGCCGAGTTCGAAGGCCAGCAGCGGCAGCGTGTCGCGCTGCGGGTCGGCCGGATCGGCGTCGCCGGCCGGGATCGGGGCCGGGTCGCGCAGCGGCTTGGGCTGGTCCTCGTCCGCGCCGGTGTAGCCGGGTTCGAGCCGCGGGTCGTCGGCCGCGGTGGGCAGCAGGTCCCCGATGCCGATGTCGCCGGGCTGGATCCGCTCGCTCCAGGGCAGCCAGCGCGGGGCCAGGATCGCGCCGTCGCCGGGCAGCAGCACGGTCTCGTCCACGGTGATCTGCTTCGAGCGCGAGGCCCGGGTCACCGTCACCGACCAGCGCCAGCCGACGTAGCCGCGGTCGCGGGCGACGAAGTAGTGGGTCGCGGTGCGTTCCCCGTCGGCGGTCACGCCGAGGTGTTCGCCGACGTTCCCGATTCCGGCTACGTCCTCGGCGGCGGCGAAGGCGGGTTCGACCGCCTCGGCGCAGGCCGGGTCAAGCACTGGGGTCCGGCTCGGCCGGGTCCGGGTCGTCGTCGCGGTCACGAAGTCGATGTTAGTCGTTCCCGGATGCCTCTGGAGTACAGGAGACAACTAAGGCAGTCGCGCGCGAGGATAGGCACGTGAGCATAGGTAGGCGGAACCCTCGCGGCTACGGAGAGGGGCAGTCTGACGACGAGGTGCCGACTGAGGTACCGATCGAGCGTCTACGGCTGCCGCAGCAGGGTGCCAACGCACAGGATGCCGAGAAGACGCAGGCGATCAACCCCCAGGCGGTCGCGTCCGAGTCGGTGGGGCTTGACGCGACAACGCCTCTGACGGCGCGTCACGGGGAGCCGCGGCCACGGACCGATCGGCAGCCGACTACGCAGCCGTCCAGGCAGCCCTCAGCGCCGCCTACGCCGTCGCCGTCGCCGTCGCCGTCGCCGTCGCCACAGTCTTCCTCGCCGTTCGATGCCACGACGGCGCTCCCGCCGCACTCGTCCGCCCCCTCGTCGTCGCCGTTCGACGCTACGACGGCGCTCCCGTCGCCCGATGATCAGACGGTCGTCACGTCGGGTCTGGACTCGACGCGTGTTGGCACGCCCGAGCCCGACGACCCGATGCAGCGCGGGCTGCGCGTCGTGAAGCGTTCCGCGGGGCGCGGTATCGACGCCGCCGACGCGGTTTACGGACGCATCCAGCGCGTTACGCAGGCCGACGGCGCGGGCGAGTCCGGGCTGGCGAACGTGCTGGAGATGGGCGCGGTGATCGGGGCCGGCGACCTGCTGGTCACCCTCGCGCTGGCCAACTCGCTGTTCTTCTCGGTGCAGCCGAACGAGGCCCGCTCCAAGGTGGCCCTCTATCTGCTGATCACCATCGTCCCGTTCACCCTGCTCGCGCCGCTGATCGGGCCGCTGCTCGACCGGCTGCGCGGCGGACGCCGGTTCGCGATGGCCGTCACCGCGCTGATCCGGGCGCTGCTCTGCCTGGTGATGGCGAAGACGATCAGCGGCGGCGGGCTGGCGCTCTACCCGGCGGCCTTCGGCTGCCTGGCCGCCTCGAAGGCGTACGGGGTCAGCCGCGCCGCGGTCATCCCGCGCGTGCTGCCGGCGGGCACCACGCTGGTGCGGGCCAACTCCCGGATCTCGATGGCGGCCCTGGCGGCGACGATCGTGGCCACCCCGATCGGCCTGGGCCTGGGCGTGCTCGGCCCGTCCTGGACACTCGGCTTCGCGGCGCTGACCTTCTTCCTCGGCACCTGGCTGGCGATCCGGCTGCCCAAGGTGGTCGACTCGAACGAGGGCGAGCTCAAGGCGCAGCTGCGCAAGCGGGACCGCGGCCCGGACGCCAAGATCGCCGAGTCGATGCCGGACCGGCGCCTGCGCTCGGTCGGCCCCTCGGTGCTGCTCGCGCTGCGCGCCAACGCCACGCTGCGGGCCTTCTCCGGCTTCCTGAGCCTGTTCATGGCCTTCCTGGTACGCCGGCAGTCGCTCGGCGGCCTGCGCGACCTGACCGCGGTCGGGGTCTTCGCGGGGGCGATCTTCGTGGGCAGCGCGCTGGGCTCGCTGCTCGGCGCGTTGCTCAAGACCCGCGCCCCGGAGGCGATCATCACCGGGGCGCTGGCGCTGATCTCGGTGACCGCGATCGTCACCGCCTTCTTCTACGGCCTGCCGATGGTGCTGGTCCTGGCCGGGGTCACCGGACTGGCCCCGGCGCTGGCGAAGCTGTCGCTGGACGCGCTGTTGCAGCGCGACACGCTGGAACGGGTGCGTACGTCCGCGTTCGCGCGCTCCGAGACGCTGCTGCAGTTCGCGTGGGTGACCGGCGGCGCGATCGGCCTGGCGCTGCCGTCACACGGGGTGCTCGGCGTGAGCATCGGGGCGGCCGGTCTGAGCATCATGGCCCTGCTGACCACGAAGGCGCTCTACGACCTGCGCTGGGACCGGCCGCTGCCCCAGGTGGCGTCCTGACGGTGAAGGCGCGACGAATTCTGATCGTCACCGCGGTCGAGGCGGAGCGGGCGGCCGTCGAGCGCGGACTGTCCGCGGAGGCACTCGCGGTCACCACCCTGCTGGTCGGCGGTGTGGGCGCGGCGGCGGTGGCGGCGGCGACCGCGGCGACGCTGGCAAGTAGTCCGCATGAGGTGGACATCGTGGTCAGCGCCGGGATCGGCGGCGTGTTCGCCAAGGTAGGCGGGATCGGGGACCTGCTGGTGGCCGAGCGGATCATCGCGGCGGACCTCGGTGCGGACGGCCCGGAGGGCTTCCAGTCGGTGCAAGAGCTCGGATTCGGCACGGCGGTGTACGAGGCGTCGCCGTTGGACGGGCTGAAGGCGGAGGCGGACGGGAACGGCGGTGCCGGATTGAACGTCGTGCGCGGGGACCTGCTCACGGTGAACACGGCTACCGGGACCGCTGAACGGGCCGCCTGGCTGCGTGAGCGCCACCCGGCGGCCGTCGGGGAGGCGATGGAGGGTTACGGTGTGGCGGTGGCCGCCGCGCGGTTCGGCCTGCCGGTCGCCGAGGTCCGTGCGGTCTCGAACCTGATCGGGCCGCGCGACCGGGCCGCCTGGCGGATCGGCGAGGCGCTGGCCGCACTCACCGCAGCCGCGGCGCCGATCGTGGAAGGACTCGCCTCATGAGCAGCGCGCTGAGCATCGCGTACTCCCCCTGCCCGAACGACACCTTCGTCTTCCACGCCTGGTCGCACGGGCTGATCGAGGGCGCGCCGCCGATCGAGGTGACGCACGCCGACATCGACGTGACCAACAACCTGGTCCGCGAGGGCGGCCTGGACGTGATGAAGATCTCGTATGCCGCGCTGCCGGAGGCGCTCGACTCCTATGAGCTGCTGCCCTGCGGCGGGGCGCTGGGGCGTGGGTGTGGACCGCTGGTGCTGGTCCGGCCCGGCGGTGGCGCGGCCGGGGACGGTGCCGGGTCCGGTCACGCTGTGTCCCGTCACCCCCTGTCCGGCCGGACCGTGGCGGTGCCCAGCCTGAAGTCCACCGCGTACCTGCTGTTCCGGCGCTGGCTCGAGGAGCAGGTCCCGGACGGGGTCGGCGAGATCCGGGTGCTGCCGTTCCACGAGATCATGCCCGCGGTCCGGGACGGCCTCGTGGACGCCGGGCTGGTCATCCACGAGGCCCGGTTCGCCTATCCCGGCTTCGGCCTGGACTGCCTGGTCGACCTCGGCGACTGGTGGGAGGGGGTGACCGGCGCGCCCATCCCGCTCGGCGCGATCGTGGCCCGCCGCTCGCTCGGCCCGGAGCTGATCGCCGAGCTGACCCGGACGATCCGCGCCTCGGTGGACTACGCCTTCGCGCACCCCGAGGCCTCCCGCGACTACGTCATGGCGAACGCGCAGGAGCTGGATCCCGAGGTGGCGAAGGCGCACATCGCCCTCTACGTCAACGAGTTCACCCGCGACCTCGGGCCGGAGGGGCTGGCCGCCGTGCGCCGGCTGCTCGGCCCCGGGGCCTTCGGTGCGTCAGAGTTCGAATCCTCCGTGCGGAACTGACGGAACCGTCGGAACCGACGGATCGCCAGGCCGTGGCGGACGCTCTCAGGCGTCCAGCTGATCGGCGACGGCGCGCAACAGCTTGGCCACCTTCTGGGCCGGCTCGCGGTCCGGGTACTTGCCCCGGCGCAACGTGTTCGAGGTCTGGTCGAGCACCTTGATGACGTCCTCGACGATGACCACGAGCTCGTCGGCGGGCTTGCGCACGGCGGCCGCGACGGAGGGACGGGCGTCCAGCAGGTTCAGATTCAGCGCGCTCTCGCCGCGCCGGCCGTCGGCCACCCCGAACTCCACCCGCTGCCCCGGCTTGAGGGTGGTCGTCCCGGCCGGCAGGGCCGAGGAGTGGACGTGGACATCGCCGCCGTCGTCCCGCGTGATAAATCCGTAACCCTTGTCGGCGTTGTACCACTTGACCTTGCCGGTTGGCACGGGACTACCTCATCCGTCTTGTCGCTGGAAAACCCGGTCAGAAACCGCGTTTGCACGACGCGGCCGGGCGGCGTCCTTCGCGTCACCCTGATGAGTTAAGGCTAGCTGCCGATTGACCGGCGGTCACCATCGTTACTTGCAGATTCGCAGCCGCTCGTTCGGACCAACCCGGGGGGCGGCCCGCTCGGGCGGCCACTATAGTTAGGCGACCCTAACTTACGATCCATCACGGGGCGGTCACGCTGTGTTCACCGAGGCTGCGTTCACCGACACTGCGTTCACCGACACTGTGTCCATCGACGCGGCGCCCACCAACGCTGTGTCCACCAACGCGGCGCCGACCGCCGACCGGGCGCGGGAGTACACCGGCTGCGCGGCAATCTGCCGCCGGCTGGACGAACCGCTGATCGGGACCGCCCCATCCACTGCGGCCGGCTGGCTGTTGATCGAGCACCCGGGACCGTGGCCCGCCTACGGGCTGCCGCAGGACGTGCCCACCGCCGTGGCCCGGTTCGCCCGCCGGGCCCTCGGGCACGGGGTGCGGACCCAGCTGATCCGGCGGCCGGACCGGACGGGCCGTCAGGTGGAGCTGCCGACCGTGCTGGTCGCCGGGGGCCTAGCGGGGCGGCGCTGGCTGGAACGGCGCGACCTGGACGATCCCGGGGCCTTCGGCGGGCTGGATCCGGCCGCCTTCGCCGAGCCCGCGGCGCCCGGCTTCGGCTCTCCGGTCGAGGCGGCGCTGCTGGTCTGCACGCACGGCCGCCGCGAGGTCTGCTGCGCCAAGTACGGCCGGCCGGTGGCCCAGGCGCTCGCCGCCCGCTTCGCCCCGCTGGTGTGGGAGACGACGCACGTCGGCGGGGACCGCTTCGCCGCCAACCTGGTCGTGCTGCCCTCCGGCGGCTACTACGGCCGCCTCGACCCCGCGGAGGCCGTGGACGTCGCACAGGCGGCGCTGGACGGGCGGATCGACCTCGACCGGTTCCGGGGCACGGCGGGCCTGCCGGAGGCGGCGCAGGCCGCGGAGTGCCTGCTGCGCCGGGCCCTGGGCGTGGCGGAGAGCGAGGCCGTGCGGTTTCTGGGCGAGACAGGGCACGAAGACGTCGGGCGAGGAGACGTCGGGCACAGCGGCGAACCCGCGGTCCGTCAGCCGCTGCCGCACACGCGCACGTACACGGCGCGCTTCGCGGTGAGCGGCACGGGCGTGCGCGTCGTGACGCTGGAACGACATGAGGCGGCCAACCCTCGGCTCACCTCGTGCGGAACGGGCGCCGTGGAGACGCCCGCCGACTACCGGCTGCTCTCGATCACAGCCGGGTCCACCGCTCCGGCTACATCTGGCGGGTGATCCCGCGGGCCAGCCGCCAGCTGAGGAACAGCGCGGCCAGCAACGCGGCGATCCTCGGCAGGGTGCCGAAGAACGAGGCCGCGCCGGACAGCAGGTCCGTGGAGTCGAACCTGGTGCCGCCCCAGATCCCGCGCTGGTGCAGCCAGAACCCGAAGGCGTAACACAGCGCCGTGGCCACCGGCACGCCCACCGCCAGCGCCCACTTCTCCACCTCGGTGTAGTAGCGCGAGGTGCACGCCACCAGCCCGGCCAGCAGCAGCACCACCCACTGCCCGAGCACCGCGCCGACCAGGAACAGCGCGATGGCCAACGCCTCCCACGGACGCGCCCTGGGACCGTGCAGCCAGACGTTGCGCACCCGGGCCTTGACCGGCGAGTACTGGTCCTGCGGCTCCTCGGCCATGCCCAGCTCGGGCAGCACCATGGTCATCGTGGCGGCCGAGGCGTGCGAGCCGAGGGCGCCGACCGTCTCGACCGAGTGCTCCGGGGCGAAGGGGTCGGGATCGAGGCACAGCTCGGGTCCGCCGAAGGGCGCGCCGCCGCCGACCGAGTTGCGGTCGATCGCGTACAGCGGGGTGGCCGAGGGCGGGGGCGCGAGCAGTTCCGCCAGGTCGTCGATGATCGGCACCTGCGGTCCGTCGCTGGCCTTGGACAGCCGGGCGCTGAGCCTGGCCTGGTAGTCCGGGTCGCGCTGCACCTCGGTGTCCACCAGCGTGACCGGGTCGCCCAGCCGGCTCAGGATGCGGTTGAGCGTGGCCAGATCGCCGCCGCGCCTGGCCCGTTCCTGCTCGATGGCTTCGCGCAGGGATTCGACGAACCGGATCCGGTTCGCGGGGGAGAGCTTGCCGGAGGCCTCGTCGGCCACCTCGCTCAGATACCCGAACAGTCGCTGCTCGGGTTGAATCTTGGTGCTCTTGGTCGCTTCCCCACGCAATTCGGCCTCCCCTCGCGCTCTCAGTCTTGTTATATATGCCCAGCCTAACCTTGCCCCGCACCGGCGCGCGTAGTACCAGTGGGAGCGCCCGGCGGCGCCCGCGCCCCCCGGTCGCCGCGCCGGTGACCCCTGTGGCAGTCTGGCCGCATGCCGAACGCCCTGCTCGAAGTCATCGCCCTGGACGCGCCCGACGCCCGGCTGGCCGTCGAGGGCGGCGCGGACCGGCTGGAACTGGTGAGCGCCATGCAGTTCTCCGGGTTCAATCCTTCCCTGGAGGCCTTCAGCGCCGTTCGAGCCGCGGTGGATGTTCCGCTGCGCGTCATGATCCGTTTACGCGACGGCTTCCTGGCGGGCGGTCCGGGCCAGCTCTCGGCGCTCTCGACCTCGGTCAAGGAGCTGCGCTCGGCGGGCGCGGACGAGTTCGTGCTGGGCTGGCTGGACGCGAACGGGGCAGCGGACCTGGCCGCGCTGGGCACCGTGCTGGAGTCCCTCGACGGCGCGCCGTGGACCTTCCACAAGGCGATTGACCAGGCAGCGGACCGGGACGCGGTGTACGCGGCGATCCGGCCGCTGCCGGGGCTGGACACGGTGCTCACCTCAGGCGGCCCGTTTCCCGCCGCGCAGGGGGCCGCGGTCCTGGCGGCGGAGGCGGCCCGTGAAGCGGCCGACCCGGACGGCCTGGCCCTGCTGGTCGGCGGCGGCCTGAAACCGGGCGACGTGCCGACGCTGCGGGCGGCGGGCCTGAACGCGTTCCACATCGGCACCGCGGCCCGCTACTCGGGCGACTGGAACGGGCCGGTGGACGTGGAACTGGTCGCGGCCTGGCGCGCCGCGATCGACGCGCCGCTCGCCGCGGCCTGAGGCGCACTCGGGGATTTACGCGCCCGCGGACAGCTGCGCGGGCAGCGGACGGGCGTGCAGCACGACGAGTGCGCTGACGGCCCGGGTGAGCACGACGTACAGCCGACGCAGTCCGAGCACTTCGGTGTATTCGGCCTCGACGATGTCGGCGGGCTCGGCGACGATCACCTGGTCGTACTCGAGGCCCTTGGCCAGGCTCGCCGGGACCAGCACGATGCGCGGCGCGGTGGTCTCCGTCGCAGCTTCAACCCCGGTCTCGGTCTCAGTCGCAGCCTCGATCTCGGTCTCGGTCTCGGGTTCCGGTTCGGGCCCGGTCTCGGGCTCCGCGTCGTCGCCCAGCACCGTGAAGGCGACGCCGTGGGCCGCCAGGCCGGCAACCAGCGCGCCAATCGAGGCGTCCGCCGCGATGACGCCGATCGAGCCCTCGCGGGCGAGCGCCTCGGCCGCCGCGGTCGCCAGGGCCTCGGGTACGTCGGGCACCGCGAGCAGTTCCAGCGCCCCGGCCGCCTGGCGGACCGAGGTGGGCGGGGCCAGCTGCGGGGCCGCGAAGGGCAGCAGCCTGGCCGCGTACTCGATGACCTGCCTGGGCACCCGGAAGCCCTGGGTCAACTCCTCGCGCACCGCCTGCGGCTTGCCGAGGTGCAGCAGCGTCTCGTCCCAGGACCCGGCCGCCCAGGCCGTCGTCGCCTGGGCCACGTCGCCCAGCACGGTCGCCGAACCGGTGGCGCACCGCCGGCCGACCGCCCGGCACTGCATCGCCGAGAGGTCCTGCGCCTCGTCGAGCACCACGTGGGCCAACGAGTGGATCCGGTCCAGCTGGTCGGCCAGCTCGTCGAGCAGCACGGCGTCGGCCGCGGTCCAGCGCGCCGCCGCCGGGCTGCGCGGCACCTTCGCCCCCGGCCGCTCCCAGCAGATCAGCGCCTGCTCGTCCGCGCCGAGCAGGCCCTCGGCCGCCGTGGCCAGCCGCTGCGCCGAGGACAGCAGCCCGAACAGCAGCCGGATCGGATCGACCGCCGGCCACAGCGCGTCGACCAGCAGCTTGACCGGCCTGGAGCGGGCCACCGTGTCCTGGACCCGGTCGTCCGGGGACTCGCCCGCGGCCTCCATCCTGGTCAGCACGGCGTGCGCGATCCGCTGCCCGAGCATCGCCCGTCCGGCCGAATACCGCACGCCGCGCTCACGGATCGCGTCGACGAGCTCCTGCTGTTCGTAGGCCGGCACCCGCCACTTGCGCACCCCGCGCGGGATGACCAGCGCCTCGGTCGGCGCCGCGAGACCGGACCACAGCGCCCGGTGCAGCACCTGCGCCATCCGCGCGTCGCCCTTGACCCGGGCCGCCTCGGCGGCGTCGGCTCCGCGTACTGCGAAGCGTTGCGCAAAGCCCTTGGATACGAGCTCTTCGACGGTCGCCTGGGCCACGTCCACCTCGCCGAGCGCGGGCAGCACCTGCTCGATGTACTTGAGGAACTGCCGGTTCGGCCCGACCACCAGCGCGCCGCCGCGTTTGAGCCGGTCCCGGTGCGTGTACAGCAGGAACGCGACCCGGTGCAGGCCGACGGCGGTCTTCCCGGTGCCCGGAGCGCCCTGTACGCACACGGATTCGCCCAGGTCGGCGCGGACGATCTCGTCCTGCTCCGGCTGGATGGTCGCGACGATGTCGCGCATCGGCCCGACGCGCGGCCGCTCGATCTCCGCCGTCAGGATCCTGCTTCCGCCGGCCGGCGCGGCCCCCGCGGCCGCGGCGTCCAGCGGTTCGTCCTCGAAGGCGGTCAGCTCCCCGCCGGAGAAACCGAAGCGGCGGCGCAGCGCCAGGCCGTGCGGATCCTTGGCGCTGGCCCGGTAGAACGCGATCGAGACCGGGGCGCGCCAGTCGATGACCATCGGTTCGCCCGCCGCGTCGTGCACGTGGCGGCGGCCGACGTAGTAGCGCTCGCCGCGGTACTCGCCGGGCAGGTCCCGCGAGTAGTCCAGACGGCCGAAGAACAGCGGCACGTCCGGGTGGTCGAGCAGCGCGGCGGCACGGGCCCTGAGCGCGAGGTTGAGCACCTCGCTGGACCAGGCGGTGCCGCCCTGCGCCTTCAGGGACAGCGTCTCGTCGCGCATGGCGCGCAACGCCGCCCTGGACTCGGCGAGATGGGTCTGTTCGGCCCGGATGACGGGGTCGGCGGCGGACGGGGGCACAGGCTTCGGGGACACGTCGGCTCCAAGCAGGTACACAGAGGTCTCAGGACACGGAATGTGTATTCACCGGAGCGCAGAGGTCTCGGCGCGGTGATGGCGGCGCGCCGTACATGTGCTGGGAAAGGCGGGCCAGTCTACCCAGGGGCGCGACCGGCGTCCAACCGATATCGTCACAGCCGAAAGACCCGTTGAGTCATTACTCCCAGGAGGAATCATGACGGTGACCGCGATCGTCGGGGGCCGGATCGTGCCCGTCGGTGCCGAGCCGGTCGAGCACGGAACCCTGCTGATCGAGGACGGCCGGATCGCCGCGCTCGGCGGCGCGGACCTGCCGGTGCCCGAGGGCGCCGAGCTCGTGGACGCGACCGGCAAGTGGGTGCTGCCCGGCTTCATCGAGGCGCACGGCCACCTCGGCGTGCACGAGGAGGGCGAGGGCTGGGCCGGCAACGACACCAACGAGATGACCGACCCGGTGACCGCGCACGTGCGGGCGCTCGACGCGATCAACCCGGACGAGCAGGGCTGGCGGGACGCGATCACCGGCGGCGTGCTGGCGGTGAACGTGAACCCGGGCTCCGGGAACCCGATCGGCGGGCAGACCGTGGCGCTGAAGTCCTGGGGCGGGACCGTGGACGAGCGGGTGCTGCGCGAGCCGGCCGGGATGAAGTCGGCGCTGGGCGAGAACCCGAAGCGGGTCTACGGGGACAAGAAGCAGACCCCGTCGACCCGGCTGGGCGTCGCCGCGGTGATCCGCGCGGCCTTCGTGGAGGCGCAGAACTACCTGGCCAAGATCGAGGCGGAGCAGGCCAAGCCGGCCGAGGAGCGCAAGCCGGTGGAGCGTAACCTCAAACTGGAGGCGCTGGGCCGGGTGCTGCGCCGGGAGATCCCGTGGCGCCAGCACGTGCACCGGGCCGACGACATCGCCACCGCGCTGCGCCTGGCCGACGAGTTCGGCTACGAGCTGGTCATCGACCACGGCACCGAGGCCCATCTGGTCGCCGACAAGCTGGCCGCGCGCGGCGTGCCGGTGATCATCGGCCCGCTGTTCACCTCGCGCTCGAAGGTGGAGCTGCGCAACCGCTCGCTGGCAAACCCGGGGAGGCTGGACCGGGCCGGGGTGACCATCGCGATCACCACCGACCACCCGGTGGTGCCGATCCACTTCCTGGTGCACCAGGCCACCCTCGCGGTCAAGGAGGGACTGGACCGGGACGCCGCGCTGCGGGCGCTGACCATCAACCCGGCCCGCATCCTCGGCGTCGAGGACCGGCTCGGCACGCTGGCCGTGGGCAAGGACGCCGACCTGTGCATCTGGTCCGGCGATCCGCTGGACGTGATGCAGCGGGTCGAGCGCGCGTTCATCGACGGCCGGGAGATCTACACGTACGACTATGCCGCGAGTGAGGGCGTGTTCCGCCAGAACGCTTGACACTGCCTGCCGTTGGTATCAGCGTCCGCACGGGAATATCCGCCGTGACGACGAGGTCAACGATGACACGACTTTCCGGGAGGCGGTCGGCTGCGTTCGCGTCGGCCGCCGCCTTTTCCGTTCTCGCGGCCGGTGGGGCCGCGTATGCCTCCGCCGCGCCCCCGGCTCCGACCGCGGCAGCGGGGGCGCCCGGCGCGGCCTCCTACTTCGACCTGGCCCGCAAGGACTGCCTGGGCACCGCGCGCAACGCGACGTCGAAGGTCTGGTACACGGTCGCGGACGGCGTGCTGTCCGACGTGTACGAGCCCACCATCGACAACACGAACGTCAGCGCCCTGCAGTACGTGGTGACCGACGGCTCGTCCTTCACCGACCTGCAGACCCGCGACATGACGTACACCGTGCAGGCCGACGACACCGGGATGGTCTGCACGATCACCTCGACCGATGCGAAGCACGGTTATCAGCTCACGACGACGTACGTCACCGACCCGAACCGCGACAGTGTCCTGATGGATACGAAGATCGCGCCGACCGCGGGCAGCCGGACGGACGTGCGCAAGCTGCACGTGTACGCCCGCCTCGACGCGCACGTGAACGGCAACGGGGGCGGTGGCACCGACAATGCGGGGGCTGACACCGGCGTCGTCGACCCGAAGAGCGGCGTGCCGGTCGTCTACGACGCCTCCACGGTCAGCGAGGCTGCGAACCGCGACTACGCCGTGCCCACGTACATGGCGCTGACCGCCGACTCGGGCGGCCGCGCCTCCGTCGGCTATGAGGGCACGGCCAGCGACGCCCTCACCCAGCTCGACGCGACGCACACCCTCGCCCCCACCGGCTCCGCGCCGAACGGCCACATCGTCGCCGCCGAGGAGGTCACGCCGGACAGCGGCCGGCACTTCACCCTCGCGCTCGGCTTCGGCCGCACCCAGGCCCAGGCGGTGAGTACGGCCTCGAAGTCCCTCGCCGCCCCCTTCGGCAGCACCAAGGCCGCCTACGCCGCCACCTGGCACGCCTACGACAACAGCCTCAACCCGGCCCCGAAGTCGATCTCAGGCATCGACCACAGCACCGTCAAGCAGACCTACTTCCTCGACGCCGACGTGCTCAAGGCCAGCGAGGACAAGACCTACCCCGGCGCGATCGTCGCCTCGCTGGCCTCGCCCTGGGGCCAGTCGGTCAACGCGGGCGCGCTGGTGAACGGCAAGGCGGTCTACTTCGGCTCGTACCGCGAGGTGTTCGCGCGCGACCTGTACGAGGCGTTCACCGGGCTGCTCGCCGACGGCGACGTGGCCACCGCGCGGGCGGCCACCGAGTTCCTGCTCGACAAGCAGCAGCGCTCCACCGGCGAGATCCCCCGCAACTCCCTCGTCAACGGCCTGGCCGCCCCGGACACCGGCGGGGACCAGCTCGACGAGACCGCGTACCCGATCCTGATGGCCTACCTGTCCGGGCTCGGCGGCGACAGCACTCTGTGGTCCGCGCACCTCAAGCCCGCCGCCGACTTCCTGGTCTCGCACGGCCCGTCCTTCGGCGTCGAGCGCTGGGAGGAGCAGTCCGGGTATTCGGTCTCGACGATCGCCGCCGAGATCGCCGGCCTGACCGCCGCCGCGGCGATCGCGAAGCAGCACGGCGACGCGGCCGACGCCGCCGTCTATCAGGCCACTGCCGACGACTTCCAGCGCAACGTGAAGAACTGGACCGTCACCAGCACCGGCCCCGACAGCAGCTCGCCGTACTTCATCCGCCTGTCCAAGAACGGCGACCCGAACGCCTCGACCTCCTACTCCCTCGGCAACGGCGGTCCGACCCTGGACCAGCGCACGGTGATCGACGGCGGCTTCCAGGAGCTCGTCCGCCTCGGCGAGCTCTCCCCCGCCGACGCGACCTTCGTCAACTCCCTCTCCGTCCTCGACAAGCAGATCGCCGTCACCACCTCCACCGGTACCGGCTACTACCGCTACGGCAACGCGGCGGGTTCCGGCAGCGCGGACGGCTACGGCGACTGCTCGACGACCGACAGTCAGACCTCGTGCACGGTCGCGGGCCAGCCGTGGCCCACCACCGACGTCGGCACGGGACACCTGTGGCCGGTCCTTTCCGGCGAGCGCGCCGAATCAGCCCTCGCCGAAGGCGACCTGACCGACGCGTCCTCCCTGCTCTCCTTCATGCTCAAGTCCGCCTCCGGCATCGGCCTCGTCCCCGAGCAGGCGTGGGAGGACCCGAACCTGCCCGCGTCGCCGTACGGCAGCGACCCGACCACCGCGTCGATCGGCTTCGTCAACGGCCAGGCCGCCGGATCCGCCTCACCGCTTACTTGGGCGCAGGCCCAGGAACTGCGCCTGCTCGTAGACCTCGGCTCGCACAAGACCGTCGACCAGCCCAACATCACCACGGCGCGCTACGTCACCCACGGAGCCCCCGCCGCAGCGACCATCACGCTAACCGCCCCGGCCTCCGGCTCCACCGTCGAAGGCTCGACGACCACCGTCACCGGCACCACCACTCCCGGCGCGTCGGTCGTCATCGCCTCCGACGACACCGACACCGGCGCCGCGGCCACCACCGTCACGACCACGGCCGACCCGACCGGGGCCTTCTCCGCCTCCGCCGGGATCGGCTTCGGCACCGACATCATCACCGTGGCCGCGACCACCTCGGCCGGAGCCACCGGCTACGCGCAGACCGCGGTGGTCGGCGACGTGATCGGCGGCACGACAGTGCTCGACGTCACCGACCCGGCCGGGGACGACCACGGTCCGGGCACGTATCAGTACCCGACCTCGTCCTCGTTCTCCGCGGGTTCGTTCGACCTGACCCGCTTCCAGGTGATCACGGCCGGCGGCACGGTCTATCTGCGCACGACGCTCGACAAGCTGACGCCCACCTTCGGCAATGTCATGGGTGCCCAGCTGCTCGACGTCTACGTCCGCACCCCCGGCGCCACGACAACGTCCACCGCAGCCCCGTTCGCCTCCCGCAACTACACGATCGCCCCGGCGGACGCGTGGAGCCAGCGCCTCGAAGTCCAGGGCTTCGCGTCGCCGGTGTGGGTCGACCCGAACGGCAACCAGGTCGGCACCCCGACCGCGGTGGTCGCGTCCACGGTCTCCAACACGATCACGATCGCCCTGCCCGAGTCGCAGCTCGGCACGCCGGGCTCCGGCTGGACCTTCACCCTCGCGCTGACCGGCCAGGACGGCTTCAGCTCAGACCAGGCCCGCGCCTTCTCCGCCAACCCGCAGGACTACGCCTTCGGCGTCTGCCCCGTCGGCGGCACGGCGGCGGTCTGCTCGGCCGACCCCGGCTCCGTCCCCAAGGTCATGGACACGATCACCCCGGCCGGCATCTCCCAGTCCGCCGAACTCGACCCGACCCTCGGCCCGGTGGCCCTCCAGGGCGTGACCGTGCCCTAGCCCGGCCCTCTATAAATAAGCCCGATAGACAAGCCCGTCTCCGGCCCTGGTCGCGGGGCCGGAGACGGGAGCTCCTCGTGAAATCGCGGACTTCCGTCCGCTCGGGGACTTCTCGGCGCTAGCTGGCCATCGGCGCCTCGGCGAGGGCCGGGACTCCGGCGTCCTCGTCGGCGTCTGGTTCTCGGCCGGGGGTCATGATGTTGAAGCGGTTGATGGCGAAGGTGAACAGGAAGTAGTACACGAGCGCGAACGCCAGGCCGATCGGGATGAGCAGCAGCGGCTTGGTCGCGATGTTGTAGTTGAACACGTAGTCGAACAGGCCCGCGGAGAACGAGAAGCCGTCGTGGATGCCGAGGGCGTGGGTCAGCGCCAGGGACACCCCGGTGAGCACAGCGTGCACGCCGAACAGCATCGGGGCGGCGAACAGGAAGGCGAACTCGATCGGCTCGGTGACCCCGGTCAGGAACGAGCACAGCGCCGCCGAGAGCATGATGCCGCCGACCAGCTTGCGCTTGTCCGGGCGGGCCGCGCGGGTCATCGCGTAGGCGGCGGCCGGGAGCGCGAACATCATGATCGGGAAGAAGCCGGTCATGAAGGTGCCGGCGTTCGTGTCGCCGTGGAAGAAGCAGACCAGGTCGCCGGAGTACGTGGTGCCGTCCTTGCTGCAGGTCCCGCCGATCGCCGTGGTCCACACCAGGTTGTTCGGGATGTGGTGCAGCCCGAAGGGCAGCAGCAGCCGGTTGATCAGGCCGAACAGCCCTGCGCCCGCGGTGCCGTTGCGCGCGGCCACGCCGCCCAGGTTGTTGATCGGTACCGCGGCGAACTCCCAGATCAGGCCGACGACCACGCCGAGCACGACCGCGGCGAAGGCCGTCACGATGGGCACGAACCGCCGCCCGCCGAAGAAGGCCAGGTACGGGGGCAGCTTGATCCGGTAGTAGCGCTGGTACAGCATCGCCGTCATGAGGCCCACGAAGATGCCGCCGAGCACATAGGTCGGGTTGTGCGAGATCGTGTCGCTGTACGTCACCGCGCCGGTCTTCGCGTCGGTGCCGTAGAACGGCGCGGCCCAGTCCGCGCGCCACGCGCTGCCGGCCGGCATCGCGAACACTGCGGCGGTGACCTCGTTGTAGACCAGGTAGCCGACCGCGGCGGCCAGGGCGGTCGAGCCGTCGGCGCGCCGGGCGAAGCCGATGGCCACGCCGATCGCGAACAGCAGGGGCAGGAAGTTGAAGATGCCGTTGCCCGCCGCCGCGAAGACCTGCTCGACGTAGATCAGCCAGTGCCAGCCGGTCGCGGTGGCCAGATAGAGGCCGTGCTGGGTCGGGTCTGCGGGGACGGCGCGTTCGCCGAGGATGTCGTCGGAACCCAGCCGGATGAGCAGTCCGGCGGCGGGCATCACGGCGATCGGCAGCATGAGCGAGCGGCCGATGCGTTGTAGGACGGCGAGGATGACGTTACTGGTTGGTGCTGCCGGTGGCAGCCCGTCGGCTGTGGCCGCGGTCATGGAGGGTCCTCCGGGAGGGTTTATCCACGCGTCGCGCCGACGTCGCCGGTCTGGCGTGCCGCGCGGGGATTGGTGATCGGCTGTGCGGGCCTTTCGAGCGGCACCCAGAGCTGGTACCGGTCTGCGCGGTACGCCGAGACGGCGTACTCGATGAGCACGTCGCCGGCGTAGCTGCGCCGGGACATCTGGAGCACGACCCCGCCGGCCGGGATCTCCAGCAGCGCGGCGTCCTCCGGATCGGAGTTGCCGGCCTCGATGACTTGTTCGCCCCAGGTGAGCTTGAGGCCGTACTCGTCGGCGAGGGTCTGGTAGAGCGACTGCGGGGTGCCCTGGCTGAGCAGGCCGGGCACCCGGTTCTCCGGCAGGTGGGTACGTTCCACCGCCATCGGGATCGAATCGGCGTAACGCAGCCGGGCCAGCCGCACCACCGGCTCGCCCGGGTTGAGCTCCAACTGGCGCGCGAGCACCGGGGTGGCCTCGATCCGCTCGAAGCCGAGCGTGCGCGAGGCCGGGACCATGCCCCGGCGGGTCATGTCCTCGGTGAACGAGGCCAGCCGGATCTGCAGGTCCATCTTCGGCTGCGCCACGAAGGTGCCGCGGCCCCTGACCCGGTACAGCCGCCCCTCCGCCACCAGCTGGTTGATCGCCTGACGGACGGTCATCCGGGAGAGCCCGTACCGTTCTCCGAGATCGCGCTCGGAGGGGATCGGGGCGTCCGGTTCCAGCTCGGTGTCGATCTGGTTGATGAGGATCTCGCGCAACTGCTGGTGCTTTGGCACCGGGCTGCGGGGGCTGATCTCCATCTGGGGCCGTGTCCTTTTGCCTGGGGGCCGAAGCGGTACGGCGACGGCGACTGCCGTCTGTCATTCGGGTGGCGCTGTTCTTCCGGCGCTGTTCTTGGATGGCTCTGTTCGTGTGAATCTGGTCACGCTAGTGTCTGGACCGGACTAGACCACCGTGGGCCAGTTGCTGTCAAGGTCCCCGAACCGAACAATTCATCCCGACCGACTCACTCCAAGGGGAACGAAGATGGACAAGGCACAGGCGATCATCGCCGGGCTCGGCGGGGCCGACAACATCGTGGAGATCGAGCCCTGTATCACCCGGCTGCGCACCGTCGTGCGTGACGGCTCGAAGGTCAGCGACGCGGCGCTCAAGGCGGCCGGGGCGCACGGCGTGATGAAGGCGGGCACGGTCATCCAGGTGGTGGTCGGACCGGAGGCGGACACCATCTGCATGGACATCGAGGATCTGCTCTAAGCCGGGCCGCAGACCCCAGCAGAGCTCACTGATTCACATGGACACCACAGTCTTGCTCGTGGCCGCACCGCTGGCCGGCCGGGCGATCGGGCTGCGCGAGGTGCCGGATCCGGTCTTCGCGCAGGCCATGGTCGGTCCCGGCGCGGCGGTCGACCCCGAGCGCGGCCCGCTGACCGCGTTCTCGCCGATCGCCGGGACGCTGGTCAAGCTCAAGCCGCACGCCTTCGTGGTCGCCGGTCGGGACGGCCGCGGGGTGCTGGTGCACCTCGGCATCGACACGGTGAACCTGGACGGGGCCGGCTTCGAGCTGCTCACCGTCGAGGGGGCCGAGGTGGCCGTCGGCACGCCGGTGATCCGGTGGAACCCGGCCGAGATCGAGGCGGGCGGGCTCTCCCCGATCTGCCCGGTGATCGCGCTGGACGCCCCCCTGGACGCGGTGGACTCGGTCGCGGCGGGCCCGATCGAGCCGGGGCGCCCGCTGTTCCACTGGGCCGGGTGAGCGGATGGGCGGGACGGACCGGATGGGCGGGATAGGCAGGATGGGCGCGGTGAGCCGGAAGATCACGATTGGACCCGCTGTTCAGCGCGAGGTTCTCTGCGGTTGGCCGACTACGCGTACCATCGCCCTGTTCGCCGGGGAAGTATCGCCCTGTTCGCAGGGGAAGTAAGGAGCCGAGGAGCCGACATGGCAGAGCGAATCGTCACCGTGACGTCCCGGGTGGGGCTGCACGCCCGTCCGGCGGCGGTCTTCGTCAAGGCCGCGAGCGCCGCGCCGGTGCCGGTGACCATCGCCAAGGCGGGCAAGGACCCGGTCAGCGCGCGGTCGATCCTGGCCGTGCTCGGCCTGGACGTGCGCTGCGGTGACGCGGTGACCCTGGTCGCCGACGGAAACGGCGCCGAGGCGGCGCTGGACGAGCTCGAGGCGCTGCTGAGCGCCGACCTCGAAGGCTGAGATGGACGCGGGCGGCCGGGAGGACGCGGACGCGCCCGCGGGCGCACCGGGCCCCACGCCGCCCAGAGACACCGCACCGCCCGAACCGCTGTCCGGCCTGGGCGTCGGCAGCGCGGCGGCGGCCGGGCCGGTGGCCCGGATGGGCGAGCGCCCGCCCGAGCCCTCCGCGGCGGCGCGGCCCTTCGGCGACCCGGAGCAGGAGTGCGCACGGGCCCAGGTGGCGCTGAACGAGGTGGCCCGGGAACTGCTGCGGCGGGCCGCCGTCTGCCGCGACGAGCTGGACCGGCCCGAGGCCGCCGACATCCTGGAGGCCCAGGCGCTGATGGCCGAGGACCCCTCGCTGCTGGACGGCGTCGACGGACGCACCCGGGCCGGGCTGACCGCCGAGCGGGCGATCTTCGAGACCTTCGCCGAATTCCGGGCGCTGCTCGCCGAGGGCGGCGGCTATCTGGCCGACCGGGTCGGCGACCTGGACGACCTGGCCGCGCGGGCCGTGGCCGTGGCCAGCGGGGTGCCGATGCCGGGGGTGCCGGAGCGGCCTGAGCCCTTCGTGCTGGTCGCCCTGGACCTGGCCCCCGCCGACACCGCGCTGCTGGACCTGGCGAAGGTGCTGGCGCTGGTGACCGCCGAGGGCGGGCCGACCAGCCACACCGCGATCCTGGCCCGCGCCCGCGGCATCCCGGCCGTGGTCGGAGTCGCCGGGGCGCTCGCACTGGCCGACGGCACACCGGTCCTGGTGGACGGGGCCGCCGGCCTGGTCACGCCGTACCCCTCGCCGGAGCTGCTGGCCACGGCCCGGGAGCGCGCGCGGACACGGGCGCGGGCCGCGCTGGTCACGGGACCCGGGCGGACCGCGGACGGAGTCGCGATCAACCTGCTGGCGAACGTCGGCGGACCGGGCGACGTGGCCGACGCAGTGGCCGCCGGCGCCGAGGGCGTGGGCCTGTTCCGCACCGAGTTCCTGTATCTGGGCGCCGCGACGCCGCCGTCGCTCGAGACGCAGGTGACCGCGTACAAGGCGGTGCTGGACGGCTTCCCGGGGCAGCGGGTCGTGGCCCGCACCCTGGACGCCGGGGCGGACAAGCCACTGCCCTTCCTGCCGCTGGGCGTGGAGCCGAACCCGGCGTTGGGCGTGCGCGGGCTGCGGGCCTTCCGGGGCGAGCACCAGGGCCTGCTGGACACGCAGCTGGCGGCACTCGCGAAGGCGGCCCAAGGCTCGGCAGCCGAGCTGTGGGTGATGGCCCCGATGGTGGCCGACGAGCACGACGCGACCTGGTTCGCCGAGCGAGCGCGGGCGCACGGGCTGGCGACGGTCGGCGCGATGATCGAGGTGCCCTCGGCGGCGCTACGGGCCCAGCCGCTGCTGGGCGCCGTGGACTTCGTGTCGGTGGGCACGAACGACCTGGCGCAGTACACGCTCGCGGCGGACCGGATGCTCGGCTCGCTCGGCGCGCTACAGGACCCGTGGCACCCGGCGGTACTTCGGCTGATCGAGCTGACCGGCGAGGCGGGCGCGGCGACAGGCAAGCCGGTAGGCGTCTGCGGCGAGGCGGCGGCCGATCCGCGGCTGGCTCCGGTGCTGGTCGGACTCGGCGTCACGTCGCTGTCCATGGCGCCCTCGGCCATCGCCGAGGTGCGGGCCGCCCTCGCGGAGCACACCCTCGCCGAGTGCCAGGACCTCGCCCGCGCCGCCCTCCGCTAGACCGATCCAAACCAAGCTGCCCCCACACTCCGAAGAGTGTGGGGGCAGCTTTGGAGAATATGGACTGACTTAGAAGTCCATGTCCCCGCCGGGCATGCCGCCGCCACCGGCCTGCGCGGAAGCCTTCTCCGGCTTGTCGGCGATGACGGCCTCGGTGGTCAGGAACAGCGCCGCGATGGACGCCGCGTTCTGCAGCGCGGAGCGGGTGACCTTGGCCGGGTCGATGATGCCGGCCTTGATCAGGTCGACGTACTCGCCGGTCGCGGCGTTCAGGCCGAAGCCCGGCTCCAGGTTGCGCACCTTCTCGACCACGACGCCGCCCTCGAGGCCGGCGTTGATCGCGATCTGCTTGAGCGGGGCCTCGACGGCGACGCGCACGATGTTCGCGCCGACCGCCTCGTCACCGGTCAGGTCCAGCTTCTCGAAGGCCTTGGTGGCGGCCTGAAGCAGGGCCACGCCGCCGCCGGCGACGATGCCCTCCTCGACGGCCGCACGCGCGTTGCGCACCGCGTCCTCGATGCGGTGCTTGCGCTCCTTGAGCTCGACCTCGGTGGCCGCGCCGGCCTTGATGACGGCCACGCCGCCGGCCAGCTTGGCGAGCCGCTCCTGCAGCTTCTCGCGGTCGTAGTCCGAGTCCGACTTCTCGATCTCGGCCCGGATCTGGGCCTTGCGGCCCTCGATCGCGTCCGCGTCGCCGGCGCCGTCCACGACGGTGGTCTCGTCCTTGGTCACCACGACCTTGCGGGCGCGGCCGAGCAGGTCGAGGCCGATCGAGTCGAGCTTGAGGCCGACCTCCTCGGTGACGACCTGGCCGCCGGTCAGGATCGCGATGTCGCCGAGCATGGCCTTGCGGCGGTCGCCGAAGCCGGGGGCCTTGACCGCGACCGACTTGAAGGTGCCGCGGATCTTGTTGACCACCAGGGTGGCCAGGGCCTCGCCCTCGACGTCCTCGGCGATGATCAGCAGCGGCTTGCCCGACTGCATGACCTTCTCCAGGATCGGCAGCAGGTCCTTGACGTTGCCGATCTTGGAGTTGGCGATCAGGATGTACGGGTCGTCCAGAACCGCCTCCTGCCGCTCCGGGTCGGTGGCGAAGTAGAAGTTGATGTAGCCCTTGTCGAAGCGCATGCCCTCGGTGAGCTCGAGCTCGAGGCCGAAGGTGTTGCTCTCCTCGACGGTGATGACGCCTTCCTTGCCGGCCTTGTCCATCGCCTCGGCGATCAGGTCGCCGATGGCCGGGTCGGCCGCCGAGATGGACGCGGTCGAGGCGATCTGCTCGCGGGTCTCGACGTCCTTGGCCAGCGCGGAGAGCTCCTCGCTGATCCGCTCGACCGCGGCCTCGATGCCCCGCTTCAGGGCGATCGGGTTGGCGCCGGCGGCCACGTTGCGCAGACCCTCGCGCACCAGCGCCTGGGCCAGCACGGTGGCGGTGGTGGTGCCGTCGCCCGCGACGTCGTCGGTCTTCTTGGCGACTTCCTTGACGAGCTCCGCGCCGATCTTCTCGTACGGGTCGTCGAGCTCGATCTCCTTGGCGATGGAGACACCGTCATTGGTGATCGTGGGGGCGCCCCACTTCTTCTCCAGCACGACATTGCGTCCACGCGGGCCGAGGGTCACCTTCACGGCGTCCGCGAGCTGGTTCATCCCGCGCTCAAGACCCCGACGGGCCTCCTCGTCGAACGCGATGATCTTAGCCATAGGTACTGTCCTCCCACAGAAGGGACTATCACGTGCCCCACGGGCGCCCGCGACGGCCGGTGCGCAGGCGCACCTCACCAGTGGAAGCTATTCGGTAGCACTCTCGTCCGGAGAGTGCCAGATCCCATGATTAGCACTCGGGGCCGGTGAGTGCAAGCCGATCGGGCCCGCCCCCGGGGCGCACGACCGGCAGGCGCCGACCCCGCAGTCGGGGCCGGCGCCTGCCGGGACTAGTATGTAGCGCTGTGTCTGGAACTACAGTGCGCGGACCATGTCGGCCTGCGGACCCTTCTGGCCCTGCGAGATCTCGAACTCGACCCGCTGCCCCTCTTCGAGAGTGCGGTACCCGTCCATCTGGATCGCGCTGTAGTGGACGAACACGTCCGCGCCACCGTCGACCGCGATGAAGCCGTAGCCCTTCTCCGCGTTGAACCACTTGACGGTGCCTTGAGCCATTCCCTAACTCCTTGCTGCCGGCCCTCTCCATCTATCCCGCGGGTCGCGGGATTCGGGTCGTTTCGTCCCCCCGCCCCCTCCGTCTCGCGTATCGAGCCAGGGCCGGTGATGACTGCTGTCGTTCTCACTCGCACCGCGCCTAAGGCAGCCTTCGGCTACGCTCGGCACGGCCTCGCTGAACTGTGCGACCGGCGCTGAGATTATCCTTAACCACCCGTGCCGCAACAGGTCACCGGGACGATAACTCGCAGCACACCGGGGTTTTCGCGCCATGACAAACCGTGGCGAAGCCCGGCGAAACGGGTAGCCGTCGGCGAAACTGTAATCGGACGGTTACTGATCATCTCAGCGGGTGGACGCTCTACGGGGAGATCGCAAGGGCTGACTCAGCGTCAGCGGATGCGTGACGGCGGCCGAGGTGCGGCCGGACCCTCGGCTGACGGGTCAACAGCCCCCGGCCACGGCGGGGATGATCGAGACCGCGGCGCCGTCCTTGGTCTCGGTGGCCAGGCCCTCGGAGAAGCGCACGTCGTCGTCGTTCACGTACACGTTCACGAAGCGGCGCAGCTTGCCGGAGTCGTCGAGCACGCGGGCCCGGATGCCGGGGTGGGCGCTCTCCAGCGCGTCGATGACCTCGCCGAGGCTGGCGCCCTCGGCGGTCACCTCGGCCGCGCCCCCGGTGTAGGTGCGCAGGATGGTCGGGATGCGGACGGTGACGGCCATGGCGGCTGGCTCCTTCTGGGTGTGCTCGCGGTCATTCAACTGTTCGAGTCTGCCGGACCGGTGGTGTGGGACTAGGCGTGCGGGACTAGAGGCCCGCGGCGCGGAAGGCCGCCAGCGAGGGCTTGATCGTGGCCGTGGCGCCGGTGCCGGCGACCGCGTCCAGGGTCTTGAGCCCGTCGCCGGAGTTGATCACCACGGTCTCCGCGCCCGGGTCGAGCGCTCCGGTCTCCACGAGCTTACGCAGCACCCCCACGGTCACCCCACCCGCGGTCTCGGTGAACACGCCCTCGGTCCGGGCCAGCAGCCGGATGGCCGCCACGATCTGCCCGTCGTCCACGTCCTCCACCGCGCCGCCGGTGCGCCGGACCGCGTCCAGCACGTACGGCCCGTCCGCCGGGTTGCCGATGGCCAGCGACTTGGCGATGGTGTCCGGGCGCACCGGCCTGACCACGTCGTGGCCCGCCTTGAACGCGGCCGAGATCGGCGAGCAGCCGGCCGCCTGGGCGCCGAAGATCCGGTACGGCCGGTCCTCGACCAGGCCGAGCGTGATCAGCTCCTTGAATCCCTTGTCGATCTTGGTCAGCTGGGAGCCGGAGGCGATCGGGATCACGATCTGCTCGGGCAGCCGCCAGCCGAGCTGCTCGGCGATCTCGTAGGACAGCGTCTTGGAGCCCTCGGCGTAGAACGGCCGCAGGTTCACGTTCACGAAGCCCCAGCCCGAGCCCGCCTCGTCGCCGATCAGCTCCGAGCAGAACCGGTTGACCTCGTCGTAGGTGCCGTCGATGGCCACCAGCCGGCCGCCGTACACCGCGGCCATGACGATCTTGCCGGTCTCGAGGTCGGCCGGAATGAACACGCAGGAGTCCAGGCCCGCGCGGGCCGCCGCCGCGCCGACCGCCCCGGCCAGGTTGCCCGTGGACGAGCAGGACAGCGTGCCGAAGCCGAAGGAGCGGGCTGCCTCCACCGCGATGGCCACCACCCGGTCCTTGAAGGAGTGGGTCGGGTTGCCCGAGTCGTCCTTGACGAACAGCGAGCGCAGGCCCAGCTCGCGGGCCAGGTTCTCGGCGCGCACCAGCCGGGTGCCGCCGGGGTTCAGGTTCGGCTTGTCGGCGACGTCGGCCGGGACCGGCAGCAGCGGGGCGTAGCGCCAGATCGAGTTGGGGCCGCGCTCGATGTCCGCGCGGGTGACCGTGCCGAAGTCGTAGGCGACCTCGAGCGGGCCGAAACAGGATTCGCAGACGTACTTGGGGCCGAGCTCGACCCGCTCGCCGCACTCGCGGCAGCACAGCGCGACGGCGCGGCCGAAGGCGGAAGCCTCGGTACGGGCGGGGAGCGTGGGGGCGATGGTCATGGCGAGGCCTCTCTCCTCATCTTCCCCGTCGACTTTCGACGGGCCGGATTTGGCACCTGCCGCCGGTCGGGCCTCGCGTCGCGAAGTCACCGGGGTGGTTGCCGGAGCTTCGCAGGGCCGTTCCCTCAGCTCCTCTGGATGAGCAAGACAATATGAAGTTGTAGATTCCGCGAACCGGCCCGCTCGAGCCTCGCGCGGATTCGTATGACCTTTGTCGATCGTCTCGCACTCTACCCGACCGGGCCGGATGCACCACCTCCGTTTCACCTGCTGGTCACGAATCCGGGGCAAGCTGGAGCAATGCATGAACTCGAGTACTCCCGCGAGTGGCTGTCCCGACGCACGTCGCACGAGGCCGACTGGCCGCTGACCAGGCTGCTCGCCCTCAAGGCGCGGTCCGGGACGACGGTGAGCGTCGTGCTGCCCGCGCTCAACGAGCAGGACACGGTCGGCCCGATCGTCGCCGCGATCGCCGCGGAGCTGGTCCGTCCCGGGCTGGTGGACGAGCTGGTCGTGCTCGACTCCGGCTCGACCGACCGGACCGCGCAGGTCGCCCGCGCGGCCGGGGCGCGCGTCGTGCACCGCGAGGACGTGCTGCGCTCCATCCCGCCGCGGCCCGGCAAGGGCGAGGTGCTCTGGCGCTCGCTGGCGGCCACCGAGGGCGACCTGGTCTGCTTCGTGGACGCGGACCTGGAGAACTTCTCCGCGGCGGTGGTGCGCGGGGTGCTCGGCCCGCTGCTGGCCGATCCGCAGATCCGCCTGGTGAAGGCGGCCTACGACCGGCCGCTGGTGGACGGGTCGACCGTGCACCCGGCGGGCGGCGGCCGGGTGACCGAGCTGGTGGCGCGCCCGCTGCTGAACCTGTACTGGCCCGAGCTGGCCGGCTTCGTGCAGCCGCTGGGCGGGGAGTACGCGGGCCGCCGCGAACTGCTCGAGTCGCTGCCCTTCCCGTGCGGCTACGGGGTCGAGTTCGGGCTGCTGGTGGACACGTACGCGGCGTACGGCCTCGACGCGCTCGCCCAGGTCGACGCGGGGGTGCGCCGGCACCGGCACCAGGACGAGCAGGCGCTGGGCCGGATGGCGGCGGAGATCCTGCAGGTGGCCCAGTCCAGGCTGGGCGGGCCGGACCCGGTCTCGACGACGCTGACCCAGTTCGCCCGCACGAGTGCCGGTTTCACGCCCGCGACCCGGGATACTGCCGTCTTTGAGCGCCCGCCGCTGCGATCCCTCGCCCTCGCGAGATCCCGGGCGGCTGTGACGAACGAGACAACCTCCCGCTGTTCATGATTAACAAGGCCCCTGCCTGGAAACGACGGTCACCATGCTCGGAACTGGCAAGGCCTCGGTACTGGTCGCCTCCAACCGGGGGCCGGTCTCCTTCACCCTAACGGAGGACGGCGAGCTGACCGCGAAGCGCGGCGGCGGCGGACTGGTGTCCGGGCTGTCCTCGGTGTCCGCGGAGGGCGAGGCGGACCAGGTCTGGGTCTGCGCCGCGCTGACCGAGGGCGATCGCGCGGCCGTCCGGCGCTCGCCCGGCGGCCGGCTGGACCAGGCCGGGCTGACCGACCCGTCCTCCCCGGTGCGGATGCTCGACATCGAGGCCGGGACGCTGCACCGGGCGTACAACGACGTGGCGAACTCGACGCTGTGGTTCATCCACCACATGCTCTACGCGACGCCGGCCCGCCCGTCCTTCGGCGCGCGCTTCGAGCGCGAGTGGGAGTCCTACGTCGCGTACAACCTCGCCTTCGCCGAGGCGCTGGCCGAGGAGGCCGCCCCGCACGCCCGCGTGCTGGTCCAGGACTACCACCTCGCCCTGGTCCCCCGGCAGCTGCGCGAGCTGCGCCCGGACCTGCGGATCGGGCACTTCTCGCACACGCCGTGGGCGCCGCCGGACTACTACCGGATCCTGCCCGACCAGATCGCCGAGGCGGTGCTCGAGGGCATGCTCGGCGCGGACCGGCTCGGCTTCCTGACCGAGCGCTGGGCGCGGGCCTTCATGGACTGCTGCGCCGACCAGCTGGGCGCGCAGCTCGACCCCGACCGGATGAGCGTGAGCACGAAGCTGCGCGACACCCCGACCCGGGTCGCCGCGCACCCCCTCGGCGTCGACGAGCACTTCATCGTGGAGCGCGCCACCCGCCACGACGTCGAGGGAAGGCTGGCCGCGCTGCGCGAGTCCATCGGCGACCGGCAGATCATCGTGCGCGTCGACCGCACGGAGCTGTCGAAGAACATCGTGCGCGGGCTCGAGGCGTACGCGGACCTGTTGCGCCGTCACCCGCAGTGGCAGGGCCGCGTCGTGCACGTGGCCTTCGCCTACCCGAGCCGGCACGACCTGCCGGAGTACCGCGAGTACACCGCGGCGGTGCTCAGGACGGCGAAGGAGATCGAGGACGAGTTCGGCACCCCCGACTGGGAGCCGCTGATCCTGCACGTCGAGGACGACTTCCCGCGCTCCCTGGCCGCGTACCGGCTCGCCGACGTGGCCGTGGTCAACCCGATCCGCGACGGCATGAACCTGGTCGCCAAGGAGATCCCGATCGTCGCGGCGGCCACCGGCGGTGCCTGCACCCTGATTCTCTCCCGCGAGGCCGGCGCGTACACCGAGCTCGGCGCCGACGCCCTCGTGGTGAACCCGTACGACATCACCGGCACGGCCGACGCAATGCACGCCGCGCTTTCCATGGACCGCGACGAACGCCGCGAGCGCTGCGAGCGCCTGGCCGCAGCCGGCGCGGCGCTGCCCCCGCAACGCTGGTTCGCGGACCAGCTCGCCGCGCTCTGAGAGCCGCCGCGGGAATTCGAGTGCTGTGACAAGCGGTGGCCACCAAATCGGAGGGCCGAGGTCCGCGTCGGTGGAGACCAACCTCGTGGCCGGGCTCGTCGACTCGCTTCATGGTCACCCGTAACGGAACCGGCTTGGCACACTGGTCCCTCCTGCCCCCGCATTGAATGGATTCCGCACGTCCATGGCCGAACTGATCTTCTTCTCCGGGACGATGGACTGCGGCAAGTCGACGCTGGCGCTGCAGATGGACCACAACCGGTCCGCGCGGGGCCGGCGCGGCCTGGTCTTCACGCGCAACGACCGGGCGGGCAGCGGGGTGCTGTCCAGCCGGCTGGGGCTGGAGACGGCGGCCGTCGAGGTCGGCGAGCACACGGACATCCGGAAGTTCACCGCGGGCGCGCTGGCCGACGACGCCGAGATCGACTACGTGATCTGCGACGAGGCCCAGTTCCTGACCCCGGACCAGGTCGAGCAGCTGGCCGCGGTGGTCGACGAACTGGACGTCGACGTCTTCGCGTTCGGCATCACCACGGACTTCCGCACCCGGCTGTTCCCCGGCTCCCAGCGCCTCATCGAGCTGGCCGACGAGATCCGGGTGATGCAGGTCGAGGCCCTGTGCTGGTGCGGAGCCCGCGCCACCCACAACGCACGCACCGTCGACGGCGAGATGGTCGTGGAGGGCGAGCAGGTGGTCGTCGGCGACGTCACCCCGGCGTCCGAGGTGGCCTACACCGTGCTGTGCCGACGCCACCACCGCACCCGCCAGGCGTTTGCCGAGGCCGCCTCGGTCGGCGCCTGACGCGGCACCGGCCCGACCGGCGGCCGCGGGTCAGGCGCGCAGCGCCTTGAGCCCGTCGTAGGCCGACATCATGAGCTCGAGTCCCCGGCTGTCGTTCCCGGGCTCGCGCATCTGGTTCGTCACGTACGCCATCGTCATGTGGGAGCCGGGTTCGATCATGACCATCGAGCCGCCCCAGCCACCCCAGCCGTAGGTGCTGCCGAACAGGCCGTAGCCCAGGCCGTAGCGCATCGACGCGCCCAGGACGCGGTCCACGCCGCGGAACTGCTCCTCCCAGGCGCGGTCGCAGCCCGCCTGCGACAGCAATCGCACGCCGCGCACCGTGCCGCCGCATGCCATCACCGACTGCAGCAGGGCGACCGAGCGGGCGTTGCCGAACCCGCTCGCCGCGGGGATCTGCGCGCGGCGCCAGGCCACGCTGTTGCCGTCACGCACCCGTATCCCGGTGCCGTTCCCGGCGGCGGGAGCCGCAGATCCGTCGGCCGCGCCCGCGAGGTAGTCCTCGTCCCGCGACGGCGGCGGGACCGCGAGCGCGACCCGGCGGTCGTGCTCGGCGGACAGCCCGATGTGGAAGTCCGCGCCCAGCGGCCCGGCGACCTCGTCGGCGAGGAACTCGCCGACGCTGCGGCCGGTGATCCGGCGCAGGACCTCGCCCACGAGGAAGCCCTGGGTGAGCGAGTGGTATCCGGCCGCGGTGCCCGGCTCCCACTGCGGAGCCTGCGCGGCGAGCCGCGCCGTCACGGTCGGCCAGTCGTAGAGGTCCGCCACCGTCCCCTCCCAGTCGGGCAGGCCCGCGGTGTGCGAGAGCAGGTGCCGCACCAGCACCCCGTCCTTGCCCGCCGCGGCGAACTGCGGCCAGTAGCGGGCGACCGGCGCGGAGAAGTCGAGCTCGCCGCGGTCGGCCAGGATCAGGGCGCACAGCGACGTCATCGTCTTGGTGACGGAGAACACGTTGGCGATCGTGTCGTGCTGCCACGGCACCGTGCGCTGCGCGTCGGCGAATCCGCCCCAGACGTCCACCACCGGCTCGCCGTCCACGAACACGGCCACCGAACCGCCCACGTCTCCGGCCTCCAGCAACGCAGCCAGCGCGCCGGGTACTGCGGAGAACAGATCATCATACGAACCCTGAATCTCGGCCACGCCCGGAATCTAGTCCGCACCGCCCCGCCCCGGTCAACCGATTTAGCGCCGCGACGCCGCGACGTCGTGTCGATACAGGGACGCAGAGAGCGTCAGGTGGCGGTGCGGTAGTGGAGGTGGACGACTCCGCCCGCGAAGCGGTCCACGCCCAGCAACTCGAGCTTGGAACGGAGGTGATCGGGCAGCGCCGACGTTCCGCCCCCGACCGTGACCGGCGTGAGGAACAGGTGCAGTTCGTCGACCAACCCGGCCGCCATCGCCTGACCTGCGAGGCCCGGGCCCCCGATGGAGATGTCCCGTTCCGCCGTCTGCTTCATTCGCAGCACTGCTTCCGGATCGAATTCCCGCTCGATCCGGGTTCCGGCGCTGGACACCGCGTTCAGCGTTCGCGAATACACGATCTTGGCGGCGGACCGCCAGATCCCCGCGTAGTCCCGGACGACGGGCGACTGGTCGTCGGCCGCGTCGAAGGTCTCCCAGTAGACCATCGTCTCGTACATCCTGCGTCCGTAGAGATAGGTGCCGACACTCCGCTCGAGGTCGTTGACGAACGCGTGCACCTCGCTGTCCGGGGCGGCCCAGTCGAACTTGCCGCTCTCGTCCGCCGTATAGCCGTCGAGCGACGTAATCGCCCCGTACACCAACTTCGCCACGGTGGTCACCTGGTCCCGTGTTGCGGATGCTCGTCGTGTCCGCCGGTCACGGCCGGGGACGGGGCTGGGCGCGGCCCGAGCGGGCCCGTTGGCGGGCCGCGCGCTGGCGGCGCAGTCGCTTGACCAGCATGGGTTCGAACTCTTGTGCTTCCGGGCGGTCGAGCAATGCGTTGAGCACCTGGTAGTAACGGGTCGCGGACATCTCGAAGCGGTCCCGGATGGCCTGCTCCTTGGCGCCAGTGTACTTCCAGTACTGCTTCTCGAAGATCAGCACCGCCCGGTCGCGCTCGGACAGCGGCTCGGCTCCCTCGGCTCCGCCGGCCCCCCCGCCTTCCGGCTTCGTCTCGTCGCGAGCGGGCGCTGACGTGGGCGTTTCTGAGTGCCCGTCCGCTGACGGGGCGTCAGGCTGGCCCGGGATGAACGTCTCCGGGGCCGCGGGCTCGAACAGGATCGGCACCTCGGACACGTCCTGGTGCAGTGTTCTCGACATCTGACTACTCCTCAGCCGCCCGGTCCTCGCCCCCTGCTTGACATCGTAGACACGTCGGCTGACAAGTCGAGATAGGCCGAACTGGTGAACGGGGGCGCGGAGGGCGCACGGAGGCCGCCGCCGCGCGGGGTGCGGATCGAGTGCGGAATCGAGTCCCGATGACGCATGGCGGACGGCTCTGGCCTCGTCCTCGCACCGTGGCGTAGGGTATTCGCGCTAAGGTCTATACCAATCCGGCCGTCACGGAGCGCTCACCTCTCCCGTCCGGCCCGGCCCGCCGTCCAACGCTAGGTAGCCCCGATGCCAGTACTGCGCCACGCCCGCCTCGTCCTGCCCGACGGTGTCGTCGAGAACGGCTGGCTGTGTACCGAGGGCGAGCGGATAGCCGCCCTGGGCGGACCTTCGTCCCCGCTGCCGCCCGGCCCGGACGGCACCGAGCACGACCTGTCCGGCCACTACGTCGTGCCCGGGTTCGTCGACATGCACGTGCACGGCGGGGGCGGCGGGGCCTTCTCGTCCGGGCAGATCTCCGAGTCCCGCAACGCCGTGGCGTTCCATCTGAGCCACGGCACGACGACGATCATGGCCTCTACCGTCACCGGCGCCGTCGGCGACCTCGAACGCTATGTCGCGGAGCTGGCCGAGCTGGTCGAGGACGAGGTGCTCGCCGGGATCCACCTGGAGGGCCCGTTCATCGCCCGGTCACGCTGCGGGGCGCACGATCCGAACCTGCTGCGCGACCCGGACCCGGCGCTCGTGCAGCGGCTCGTGAAGGCGGGGCGCGGCGCGGTCCGGATGGTGACGCTGGCCCCGGAACTCGAACACGGGCTCGACGCCACCGGGCTGCTGGCCGACCTGGGGGTCATCGCGGCCATCGGGCACACGGACGCCACCTACGCGCAGGCCAACCACGCCATCGCCCGCGGGGCCCGGGTGGCCACGCACGTGTTCAACGCGATGCGCCCGGTGCACCACCGCGAGCCCGGACCGGTCACCGCCGCGCTCGAGCAGGACGAGGTCTTCGTCGAGGTCGTCAACGACGGGATGCACGTGCACCCGTCCGTGGTCAGCCTGGTCTTCTCCGCCGCCGGGGCGCATCGCGTCGCCCTGATCACGGACGCGATGGAGGCCGCGGGCTCGGCGGACGGCAGGTACCCGCTCGGCCCGCTCACCGTCGAGGTCAGCGGCGGGGCGGTGCGGGTGGCCGGGACCGACACCCTGGCCGGATCGACCCTCACCATGGACCACGCCCTGCGCAACACGGTGCTCAGCGTCGGCGTCCCGATCGAGCAGGCCGCCGTGTCCGCCGCGCTCACGCCCGCGCGGGCGCTGGGGCTCGACGACCGGATCGGCAGCCTGGAGGCCGGCAAGTACGCCGACCTCGTCGTGCTCGACGACGACCTGCGGGTGGTCGCCGTGATGCGGCGCGGGCGCTGGGTGCACGGCATGGGAGTGACGGCCTACACCCCCTCCGTCACCCTTTAGCAGGCAATGTTTAGCATGATTTCCACCCGAATGGATGACTGTACGGGGTATGCACCCGTTTGACGGTTTTAGGACCAGAGCCCGGTTGAGAGAATCCGATTGAACGTGCCAACCATTTTCAACTGGTTTGGGGCGTTCTCGTTCGGTCCGGCGGTTCCAACCGACAACACAGGGAGCGACCATGGTTCTCTCGGTCTCCGGTGTACTGCTGCTCGGGATCATCGTCTTCATCCTCTTCCGCAAGGACGGGCTGAAGGTCTCTCACATGATCGTCTGCATGCTCTTCGGCTTCTATCTCGCCTCCACCTCGATCGCCAGCTCGATCAAGAACAGCGCCGACTCCATCGCGGGCTTCATCAGCGGCCTGCACTTCTGACATGGCACCGGCCGCCCGGACCGCGGACTCGATGTGGACCCGGCTCGGCCGGGTCCTGTCCGACTCCCCAGCCGTCGTCTGGTTCAACGACTCCGTCCTGCGCAACCCGCGCATCGCCAAGGGCCGCGGCATGGCCCACGAGGGCTGGACCAAGGTCCTCGACGTCTGTTACCCCCTCATCGTGCTCGGCCGCGGCACCCGCCGCGGCGCGGTGCAGCTCGGCGGCTGGTGGAAGGCCGCGCCGAAGGACAAGCGCCGGCTCCAGTCGGTGATCGTGCTGGTCTGCCTGATCGGCGTCGGACTGCTCGGCTACGGGCCGCTGCTGCTGATCCTCGGCTACCTCGCCGGGGCGGCCTGGCTCGGCCGGGACACCTCGCGCAAGGGCGCCGACCCGGAGAGCCCGGCGCACGTCGGCCGGCTCCAGTCCGTCTACAACGGGCTGGTGCCCTATCTGCAGAACGGCGACGACCCGGACCAGCACTTCACCCCGGGCGGCGGCTACCGGGACGCGTTCACCGGCTGGGAGTTCGACGAGCAGGACCGGCTGGTCCGGCTGCGTTTCGACTACTCGCAGTACTTCAAGGACGGCGAGTCCGACAGCCGGGCCCGGGTGGAGCGGGCCCTGGAGGGCAAGATCGGCCACTCCAACGAGTACCTGTACGCCTGGGACGAGGAGGGCAACCACCTCGAGGTGCGGATCCTGCCGCCGCTGCCGGACGGGATCGGCGCGCAGCCCTGGCCGGTGGCCGACATCGAGTTCGTGCTCGGGGTGACCGACCCGGACTCGGCCGGACGGCTGATCCCGGTCGCGGTGGCCGACCCGGACGCGGCGGAGGACACGCTGACCCCGGCGACGGCCGCGCGGGACGGGGCGCCCCCCGGCTTCCGGATCGCCCAGCTCGCCCCGGTGGTCTGGCGGATCGGCAGCCCGGCCGCGAGCCCGCACCTGCTGCTGGCCGGCGGCCCGTCCACCGGCAAGTCCACCGCGGTGCGCTCGCTGCTCGGCCAGGCCCTCGGCCGCGGCCACCAGGTCGCGGTGCTGGACACCGACCAGAGCGCCGAGTACGGGGCGCTGGTCGGCCGGCCGAACGTGCTGCGGGTCACCGAGGCCCCGGCCGACTCGCTGGACCTGCTCGACTGGTTCGGGCTGGAGGTCGAGCGGCGGGCCGAGGGCGGGGCGCACGGTGCGGCCGGCAGCGGATCTGACAATGGCTCGAACAGCGGATCTGACGGGGCGTCGGCTGACGGTGCAACGGCGGACGTGCCGCTGTGGCTGTTCGTGGACGACCTGCCGGAGCTGTGCGCGGCGGCCGGACGGCTCGGCCGACCGGATCCGCAGGACACGCTGGCGGCGCTGGCCCGCAAGGCCCGCTCCGCCCGCACCACCGTCGTGGTCACGGCGCGCACCGACCAGGTCGCGGCGCTGCGTCCGGCCCTGCGCAACCAACTCACCTCGCGCATCGCGCTGGGCAGGGTGGACGCGGTCACCTCGACCCTGCTGTTCGGCGGCACGCTCGAACTCGGCGGTGCGCAGGTGATGCCGCCGGGACGCGGTTACGCGCGGATCGGCTCCGGTCCGGTCATCCGGCTACAGACGCCCTACGCGCCAACGCTCGCGCTGTCAGCCGCGTGAACGAGGCCCGGGAGCGCTTGCGGGCGTACATCTCGCGGTCGGCCGAGCCGAGCAGTTCCTGGGCGCGCTCCTCGGGGGCGAGCGCGTTCTCGGGACGGGCCGGCTCGTACGCCAGGCCCAGGGAGCCCCGTACGAGCATCCTGACGCCGTCCACCGCCATCGGATGGGAGAACGCCTGGTCGATCCGGTCCACGAGCGCCAGCGCCTCGTCTGGGCCGATTCCGGCGGCCACGACGACGAACTCGTCCCCGCCGACCCGGGCGACCACGTCCTCGCCGCGTACCGCCGCGCGCAGCCGCTCCGCCACCAGGCGCAGCACGATGTCGCCCACGCCGTGCCCCCTGGTGTCGTTGACCTCCTTGAACCGGTCCAGGTCGCAGAAGATGACGGCCAGTGGGATCTGGTCGGCCAGCAGCGCGACCAGCCGCTCGCTCAGCTCGACCGGGTTGGCCAGCCCGGTGAGCGCGTCGTGTCTGGCCTGGTGGCGCAGGTGCTCCTCCCGCCGGTGCCGCTCGGCTATGTCCTCGCGCAGGCGCTCGCGCTCGCGCTCCAGCCGCGCCATCCGCGCCGACGCCTCCTCATGGCGGCGGGCGTTGAGGATCGCGAACCCGGCCTGCTCGGTGAACATGTCGAGCACGTCGCCGACCCAGCGCGGCGGAATCAGGCCGTCTGACGGGTCGTCGACCGAGAGCATCCCGATCAGCTCGCCCGCGCTGTCCCGCATCGGCGCGAGCAGGCCGAAGTCGGGGTGCCAGGCGTTCTGGTCGTCCGGATTCACGTCGGACTCGACCAGGTAGACGTACACGCCCTCCGGCGCGTTGGTGGACAGGTCCCGGACGAACCGCAGGCTGCCCCAGGCCTCGCCCGCCTCAAGCAGCTCCTCGGACGCCTTTCGGGAGCACACCTTGCCGAGCAGCGCGGCGCGCAGCTCCTCGGGACCGGCGGTGGCGCGGCAGACCAGGTCGCCGTCGTCCTGGACGACGTTCACCGCGATCTGTCGAAAAGGGGTGCAGGCCACTACACCGTCCGCGATCGCCTGCATGGTGTCGTCGAGTCCGATGGCTGCGTTAACACCGGTGATCGCACGGTGGACCGGACGCAGGGCGGACAGCGGTATGTGTCCTTCCGTGCCCTGATCCACCACAGTCGAACCCCGATCGCTCGTGCTCGGGACCGGTGCAACCGGCCGGGCGCCGCGCCGACCTCGTCCGCGGGAACCGTGAGGGGCGATCTCCCACCGAACGCACCGAGCCAGACACGGAATGTACAACATGAACAGCGGTCCGCACCAGACAGTCTTCCAGCCCTGACATGGGCTTGAGTCGGGCGCGGGTAAAGAAAAGGCAAGGAACCGCGACAGTCCGGCAACGGATCTCCGCGGGCGTGTCCCTAACGGCTTCCGGTGCGGTACCTTTCCAGAGTGGGTGTATCAGGCATGGACCATCCCATGATCGGCGCGGAGCAGTTCGGAGCAGTTCGCCGGACCGCTTACGTCCCCCCGGTCAGTGTCGGCGGTCGAGCGGTCAAGGACCGCCTGGACCGCCATCTCGCCGTGCTCGTGCCCGAGGGCGCAGATCCGGCACGCGGCGGCCTCGGCCTGCCCATCGGAGAGCCGACCCGACTCGGCGCCGCACAGACCGTGCAGCTGCTGCGCGAGATCACCCCGCGTCCCTCCGCGCCCACCCGCCGCCGCCTCTCGCTGCGCGCACCGCTGCGCTCGTTCAAGCGCTGGATAGGCTTCTAGACCGGAACCCGGCCGGTGCGGTCCCCGAGAGGACCGCGCCCGCGCGGTGAGAACAATCACAGCTTCGGAAACACACTGAGAGGGCCTCCCCGAAGGGAGGCCCTCTCAGTTCGTTCGGGGACTGTTACCGCCGACCGCCTACGCGGCACCCTTGGCTTGGCGAATGTGCCCGGGGCTCCGGGCGGCTGTAGAGCGCGCGGCGGGAGAGAAGCTCCGCTTCACCGCCGCGCGCTCTTTCGCCGCCGCCCCGGGCACATTCGCCTACGCGGCCGGGGATTCCGGGGCCGGGGCCGGGCTCGGGGCGGCGTCCGCGATCGTCGCCACGGCGGGGATGTCCGCCGGGGTGGTGATCTCCGGCAGGGTGGCCTTCGGCGACGAGGTGAAGCTGAACTTCGCCGCCTCGCCGGTGCCCTCGACGTCCACCACCACGATCGAGCCCGAACGCAGCTCGTTGAACAGGATCTTCTCCGACAGCGGGTCCTCGATCTCGCGCTGGATGGTGCGGCGCAGCGGACGGGCGCCCATCAGCGGGTCGTAGCCGCGGTCGGCCAGCAGCTGCTTGGCCGGCTGGGTCAGCTCGATGCCCATGTCGCGGTCCTTCATCCGCTCGTCCAGCTTGGCCATCATCAGATCCACGATCCGGATGATGTTCTCCTGGGTGAGCTGGTGGAAGACGATGGTGTCGTCCACCCGGTTCAGGAACTCCGGCCGGAAGTGCTGCTTGAGCTCCTCGTTGACCTTCGCCTTCATCCGCTCGTAGCCGGTCTGCACGTCGCCGACCGCCGCGAAGCCCAGGTTGAAGCCCTTGGAGATGTCCTTGGTGCCCAGGTTCGTGGTCATGATGATGACGGTGTTCTTGAAGTCCACCATCCGGCCCTGGGAGTCGGTCAGCCGGCCGTCCTCCAGGATCTGCAGCAGCGAGTTGAAGATGTCCGGGTGGGCCTTCTCCACCTCATCGAAGAGCACGACGGAGAACGGCTTGCGGCGCACCTTCTCGGTCAGCTGCCCGCCCTCCTCGTAGCCCACGTATCCGGGCGGGGAGCCGAACAGCCGGGAGACCGTGTGCTTCTCGGAGAACTCGGACATGTCCAGCTGGATCAACGCGTCCTCGTCGCCGAACAGGAACTCCGCCAGCGTCTTGGACAGCTCGGTCTTACCGACGCCCGAGGGGCCGGCGAAGATGAACGAGCCGCCGGGGCGCTTGGGGTCCTTCAGGCCGGCCCGGGTGCGCCGGATCGACTGGGACAGGGCCTTGATCGCCTGCTCCTGGCCGATGACGCGCTTGTGCAGCTCGTCCTCCATGCGCAGCAGCCGGGAGGTCTCCTCCTCGGTCAGCTTGAAGACCGGGATGCCGGTGGCGGTGGCCAGGACCTCTGCGATCAGCTCCTCGTCCACCTCGGCCACGACGTCCATGTCGCCGGCCTTCCACTCCTTCTCCCGCTTGGCCTTGGCGGCCAGCAGCTGCTTCTCCTGGTCGCGCAGCGCGGCGGCCTTCTCGAAGTCCTGCGCGTCGATCGCGGACTCCTTGTCGCGCCGCACGGTCGCGATCTTCTCGTCGAACTCGCGCAGGTCCGGCGGCGCGGTCATCCGGCGGATCCGCATCCGGGAGCCGGCCTCGTCGATCAGGTCGATCGCCTTGTCCGGCAGGAAGCGGTCCGAGATGTACCGGTCGGCCAGGGTGGCCGCGGCCACCAGGGCGCCGTCGGTGATCGAGACCCGGTGGTGCGCCTCGTACCGGTCGCGCAGGCCCTTGAGGATCTCGATGGTGTGCGCCAGCGAGGGCTCGGCGACCTGGATCGGCTGGAAGCGGCGCTCCAGCGCGGCGTCCTTCTCCAGGTGCTTGCGGTACTCGTCCAGCGTGGTCGCGCCGATGGTCTGCAGCTCGCCGCGGGCCAGCATGGGCTTGAGGATCGAGGCCGCGTCGATCGCGCCCTCGGCCGCGCCCGCGCCCACCAGCGTGTGCAGCTCGTCGATGAACAGGATGATGTCGCCGCGGGTGCGGATCTCCTTGAGGACCTTCTTCAGCCGCTCCTCGAAGTCGCCGCGGTACCGGGAGCCGGCCACCAGGGCGCCGAGGTCCAGCGTGTAGAGGTGCTTGTCCTTGAGGGTCTCGGGCACCTCGCCCTTGACGATCGCCTGGGCCAGTCCCTCGACCACGGCGGTCTTGCCGACGCCGGGCTCGCCGATCAGCACCGGGTTGTTCTTGGTGCGCCGGGACAGGACCTGCATGACCCGCTCGATTTCCTTCTCCCGGTTGATCACCGGGTCGAGCTTGCCCTCGCGGGCGGCCTGGGTCAGGTTGCGGCCGAACTGGTCCAGGACCAGCGAGGTGGCCGGGGTGCCCTCGGCGGGGGCGCCGGCGGTGGCCGCCTCCTTGCCCTGGGAGTACCCGGACAGCAGCTGGATGACCTGCTGGCGGACCCGGTTCAGGTCGGCGCCGAGCTTGACCAGCACCTGGGCGGCGACGCCCTCGCCCTCGCGGATCAGGCCGAGCAGGATGTGCTCGGTGCCGATGTAGTTGTGGCCGAGCTGGAGGGCCTCGCGCAGCGAGAGCTCCAGCACCTTCTTGGCACGGGGCGTGAACGGGATGTGCCCGGACGGGGCCTGCTGGCCCTGGCCGATGATCTCCTCGACCTGCTGGCGCACCGCCTCAAGGGAGATGCCCAACGACTCGAGCGCCTTGGCGGCGACACCCTCGCCCTCGTGGATCAGGCCGAGCAGGATGTGCTCAGTGCCGATGTAGTTGTGGTTGAGCATCCGGGCTTCTTCCTGAGCCAGGACGACAACCCGCCGCGCACGGTCGGTGAACCTCTCGAACATCTTCTTCTCGCTCCCCGGAGCGGTCGGGCAGTGCCGGGAATCCCTGCAACTGCACCCGGCCTGTCCTTCCGAATGCTAGTCCCGCCTAGTGACGGACCCTACGGGAATGCGTGCCCCGCGGAGCGGCGGCACACGGTGTCGGCTTGGTAATGCACCCTGTCTGATCAGGTGTTCCCGCACTTCAGCCCGGTACGCGTATCCGCTGTACGCCTGAAGCGAACGGCGCGGCGGGTAACCCTCCCGAGCGGGGTCCGGTTGCTCTAGGTTGGGCCTGACCGCCGACGGGCGGCCGAGGATTTCCCCGCTTCCGGACCCTGTAGGGCTCGCATGTCGACTAACGCCGCGTTCGCCGGCGGTGTTCCCGGACACAGTGCCGCGGACCACTGCACCCCCGGTTTTCGGACGCCGCCCGGCCGTGACGCAGGCCTTCAGGCGGCCGATCCGGTGATGCCCGCTCCCCTGGTAGTACCCGCTCCGGGGGCTGCCAACACCCTGGAACGGCCTGAGCGGCCCGTATCCGGGCTCGAGGCCGAGTTGGAGCACTGGTACGCCGACCGGCGCGGCTGGCCGCTGGAGCGGGACGCTGAGGGGCTCCTGTGGCTGCCCGTGGGGGCGCGGTTCGACATCGTCGAAGTGCCCGAGGAAGCGGGAAGGCTGGCGCTGCGCCGGCTGATCGGCTACGGCCAGGCGGCCGTGGCTCCCGGTCCGGTGGCGCTGGCCGACGCGGACCGCTGCTGCTTCTTCGTCGCCCCCGGGGCCAGGGACGACCTCCCCGAGTTGCTGGACTGGCTGGACTGGGGCGGGATCGACCTCGGTCTGCGGGCCCGCGGGGCCGGAGACCGGATGCCCGTTCCCGCGCCGGACCGGTGGCTCCACGATCCGCTGGCGGTCCCCCCCGAGGTGATCGCCCTGCTCGCCACGATCGCGGAATCGTGCTCGCGATACGCGCTCACCCACCGTGCGGTCTGACGCGCCCAAGGCCTAGTTGGCGGCCTGGAACGCCTCGATGATCTTCTTCGACACCCGGCCGCGCTCGCTGACCTCGTGTCCGTTGGCCCGAGCCCACTCGCGGACGGCCGCCGTGTCGACCGCGGAGCTGGGACGGGCCGCGCCGCGCTTGGGCTTGGCCGCTCCGGCCTCGCCCCGGTGCTTGCGCCCGGCGTCGATGTACTTCTCGAAATCGGACCGCAGCGCCGCCGCGTTCTTGTCGTTGAGGTCGATCACGTACTCGGCGTTGTCCAGACTGAAATGGATCGTCTGGCTGGCCTCACCGCCGGTGAGGTCATCCGTCATCACGACTACTGTCTTCTGCGCCATACTTGCCCCTTTCAAGCGGATCAGCCTTCTCGGAGACTAGACAAGCGCATATCCGCGGTGAATTCAACTCCATGGCGAAAATACGCCGCGCGGCGCGAGAACCCGCCGCCCGGCTACAACAGCCGCAGCATCCGGGTGTTACCCAAAGTGTTCGGCTTGACCCGTTCCAGATCGAGGAACTCGGCGATACCTTCGTCCGCTGACCGCAACAGTTCCGCGGTCACCTCCGGCTCGATCGGGGAGTCGGCGAGCGGCCGGAATCCGTGCCGCTCGAAGAATGCCGTTTCGAAGGTTAGGCAGAACACCCGCCGTACCCCGAGCCAGGAGGCCGTGGCAAGAAGTTTTTCCACAATCGCGTGTCCGATGCCGAGCCCGCGACTGCGGGGATCGACCGCGACGGTGCGGACTTCGGCTAAGTCCCGCCACATCACGTGCAATGCGCCGCAGCCGACGACAGAAGCGTCGTTATCCCGTTCCGCGACCCAAAACTCCTGAATGTCCTCATATAGCGTCACGGTGGGCTTGTCCAGCAGAATGCGGTCGGTCGAGTAGACGTCGATCAGATCGCGAATCGCCGGCACGTCGGCGGTGCGGGCCCGCCGGATGGTGAGATCGTCCACAGCGCGTGAGCATAGGGCCTCGCCGGGCGGCGCCGTCTCCGGGTCTCAGGCCTCGGGGCGCTCAGACGTCGGGGACGGTGCGGGCCAGCTCCACCCGGGCGGCGATCCGGGCCATCCGCCGGTCCAGCGGGGGGTGGGTCGGCCGCGGAATGCGCACTGCCGCGTGGCGCGCCCGGCCGTGTCGGGCGTCGCCGCAGTCCTGTTCAGGGCAGCGCGGGTGCGGGATCTCGGCTGCGGGGGTGGCCGCGATGGCAGTCGCGTCAGCCGTACCGGCCCCGGCCTCGCTGGCTGCGAACCAGTGCAGGGCGCTGAGCAGTTCGGGGCCGAGGCCGACGTCGACGGCGAAGGCGTCCACCCGGTACTCCGCGCTGCGCCCGGCGGCGTTCTTGGCGGCGAAGGCGGCCACTCCGGGGGCGGCGAAGAGGGTGCGGATGCCGTGGCCCAGCCGGGACGCCCCGCGCGCGCAGCCGGAGGCCCAGGCGTGTTCCACCCGGCCCTCGGCCAGCCTGCGGGCCAGCGCCGCGGACGGGGCGGCCAGCAGCGTGCCGAGCATCGCGATGCCCTGCAGCGGCAGCAGCACCCAGACCAGGAACGCCGCCGCCGAGGTGTGCATGCGCAGGTGGTGGCCGAGCTCGTGGGCCAGGACCCCGGCCAGCTCGCGGTCGCCGAGCTCGCCAAGCGCCCCGGTGGTCACGCAGATCAGGTCGCGGCCGACCGAGTGCGCGTTGACCTCGGGCAGGTCCACGACGCGGATGCGGAAGCGGCGGCCCCGCACGCCGGCGTGCGTGACGACCCGGTGCCAGATCCGCTCCAGCCGCTCGCGCTCGGGCTCGCTGGGCCGCCGGATCGGCCACAGCAGCCGGGCCATCGCCAGCTGGACCGGCCGCAGGCCGTAGCACAGCGCGCTGGCCAGCCACAGCCCGTAGACCAGCCACAGCGGGGCGCCCAGGGCCCGCCGGGCCAGCAGCGCGACCGGCAGCAGGCAGGTACCGGCGGCCGGCAGGAAGAGCAGCACCAGCCCGAGCGAGCACAACGCGGTGCCGTCCGGACGCACGCAGTTCGCCCGCGCCGTCGCCCGCCGGGCGCGGCCACGGTGCCGGGACCGTTCGCTAGCACGTAACACCACGGTGTGCACTGTGGCAGGAGCAGACAGGTGGTGCACATCGACCGAAAGGGTGATCAGTCGGCCGAACGGGCTAGAAGGGACGAGACGGGGACTCGGTGCGGACCTGCCGCATACTCGCGGAGCGCCCCGCGGCGGCCCGAGCAGCGGCCCGCGGGCGCCCCGCAGGCGGCTCAGTCGAACAGGTCGGAGGAGACGTGCGCCGGGTCGACCCCGGCCGCCAGCAGGGCCGTGCGGCAGGCGTCCACCAGGGTGCTCGGGCCGACCAGCACCGCGCCGCAAATCCCGCCGGGGCCGGTGGCCGCGCCGTGCGCGCGCACCGCGGCCAGCGGGTCGCCGACGAGTTCCTCGACGGTCAGCCCGCCGTGCTCCTCGGCCAGAGCGGCGAAATGCTCGGTGAGGTAGTGCGGGCCGTCCTCGGAGACCAGCAGCACCGTCATGGGCCGCAGGTCGCCCTCCGCGATGGCGGCCTCGACCAGGGCGCGGACGGGAGCCGCGCCGGTGCCGTGCGCGACGGCGAGCAGCCGCTCCGTGTGCTCCGGGGAGGGGAAGGCCAGCTCCCCCTCGGCCGCCGCGATGCGCATCCGGTCGCCCACGGCCGTCTGGTGCACCAGCACCTCGCTGACCCCGCCGGGCCGGCCGGTCTGAACATGGAATTCGAGTTCACCGTTTCCGGGCGTGTTCGCGAACGAGAAGTCCCGCCACACCCGCACCAGGCTCCCGGTTTCCACGGCGGCGTACTGCCCGGCCCGAAACTCGTAAGCGCCGGGCAGCCGCCGGTCTTCCGCTGGACGCAGCGTGATACTCGCAATACCGTCCGCGAGCAGTTCGTGCGCGACGACTTCGGCTTCCCAATAAGGCGGAGCCGCGGCGTCCTCATCCGCCGCGGCCTCCAGCATCACATTGGCCACCAGGCCGTATCCGGCCTCCCAGGCCGCATTGGTGCGCTCGGTCCACTGCGGGCCGCAGTACTGTGCGACGGTGGCCAGCAGCGAGCTGCCGAAGGCCTGGTAGTGCGCGCCGCGCAGACCGAATTTCCGGTGCCGCAGCGCGAGCCGGCGCAGATAGGGCAGGAATTCGTCGAGCCGGTCGAGGTCGCCGACGATCCGCTGCACCGACTGGAACAGCCGGCGCTGCTGGGCGGCGGGGTCGCCCGAGAAATACTTGCGGTAGCGCGGATTGGCCGCGAAGAAATGCTCGTAGAACCAGGCCGCCGCCTCGGGGCCGTACGGCTCGATCAGCGCGAAGCTTTCCCGGATCTCGGTGATCAGGTCGTCCTGGGTCCACTGCTCGGCGCTCGTCGCGATCGCGGCCCCCGGACCGGCGTCCGCCTCTGCCTCGAGGTCGGCGCTCGCGTCGAAGTCCGCGTACGCGTCCAGCTTGTCCGTCATTTCCTCTGCCGCCACCACGGTCCTGTCACTCACCCGGGTGAGCTTACCGGGCGCCCCTGGAGCGTTTTCGACCGTATCCGGACTCCGGTACGGACCTGTCACACTCAGTGCTCTTCGACGACCGGGCTGCTGAAGACCCGCAGCAGGAGGTAGAACGAGGGCAGGATGACCGCCATGCCGAAGCCCATCGCGATCAGCATCGCGTCCATGCTCTGCGGGGCGGCGGCGGACTCGGCGGCGGTGTGCACGCCGACCATCAGGTCCGGGTACTGGGCCGCGGCCCAGCCGCCGAGCACGCCGACCACCGCGACGGCGGCAGTGGCGCGGGCGAGCACGTAGCGCTCCCGCCAGAGCACCAGCAGGCTGCCGACGCCGCACAGCGCCGAGAGCGCGGCCAGCGGGATGGCGCGGTCGGTGAAGCGGGCGGCGACGACCGGGGCGTCGCGGTACAGGAACGGCAGCAGCGCCAGCGCGACGGCCCCGGCGGCGACCGCAGCGCCCATCGCCTTGCGCCGGAAGACCCGTACCAAGTGCGCCGTCTCAGGGTTCTGTGCCGCGTTATGGCAGAGGTAGACGGCTGCGAGGAACGCGGTGACCACCACGGCGAGCGCCCCGGCGGTGAGCGCGAAGGCGGAGCGGAACGGCTCGGTCGGCCTGCTGTGCGGGCCGAGGTCGCCGGTGGCCAGGGCCGCCCCGGAGACGCCGAGCATGAACGGGGTCAGGACGGAGGCTCCGGCGAAGATCCGGCCCCACCAGTGGTCGGGCAGCGCCGCTCCACCCCCGTACGCGCGGTACACGTAGGCCGCCCCGCGCAGCACGATGCCGACGAGGGCGAAGCCGAGCGGGAGTTCCAGGGACGTGGCGATGGCGCCGAACGCGGTCGGGAAGCCGCTGAAGACGCAGACGATGACGAAGATCAGCCAGACGTGGTTGGCCTCCCACACCGGGCCGAGCGAGGCGGAGATGAGCCGGCGCTGCCCGTCCGCGTCCCTGGTGTCCGTCCCCCGCCTGCGGCCCCAGCCGGCCACCAGGTCCCAGAAGCCGCCGCCGAAGTCCGCCCCGGCCAGCAGCGCGTAGGCGAGCAGGCTGAGCACGATGATGCCGAGCATCGCGTTGATCGCGGTCATCGGGCCACCTCCACGGCGGACTCGGAATCCGGGTCTGTCCGGTCCACCGGGACATCGAGTGCTGATATGTCCGGCGGGGCTCCGGTGGCCAGCCTGCGCAGGATCAGGAGGAGCGCGAGGGCCAGGCCGAGGTAGATCAGGATCGTGGCGAGCAGCGCCCAGCCGAGCCCGGTGCTCTTGGTCGCGGCGTCGGCGACCAGCATCTGCTGGTACACGATCCACGGCTGCCGGCCGCCCTCGGTCACCTCCCAGCCCGCCAGCATCGCGACCATGGCCGCCGGTCCGGTGAACGCGCCGGCCCACAGCCAGAGCCTGGTGTGCGCGACCCGCGGCACGAGGCCCCGCCGCCTGCCGCGCCACCAGCGCCAGCCGCCCCAGGCCGCGATGAGCAGGATCGTCGAGCCCAGGCCGACCATGGAGTCGAAGGCCAGGTGCACCACGGCCGTCATCGGCTGCTGATTCGCCGGGGTCTGGTCGAGCCCCGGGACGACCGCGCCGGGCTTGAAGTCCAGCAGCAGCGAGAGGCCGTCCGGGATCTTGATCCCGTCGACCAGCTGGTGTGTCTGACTGTTGTAGAACCCGCCGATGGTCAGCGGCACGTGCCCCGAGGTGGTGTAGTGGCCCTCCATCGCGGCCAGCTTGGCCGGCTGCGTCGCGGCCACGTCCCGCGCCGCGAAGTCCCCGACCAGGAACTGGATCGGCGCGAGCAGCAGCACGGTGGCCATCCCGAGATTCAGGCCGTTGCGGTGATACTGGTCACGTCGCCCGCGCAGCATGCCGACGGCGTACACGGCGGCCACCATCCCGCCGGTGCACATGAGCGCGGCGATCAGCATGTGCGTGACCTCGGTCCACGAGGTCGAACTGGCGAAGATCGCCCACGGCCGCGCGGTGACCTTGCCGTGGCTGGTCCCGAGGCCGACCGGGTGGTTCATCCAGGCGTTCGCCATCACGATGAACATGGTGGACAGGCTCCCGGCGATTGCGATCGGCCAGAGCACCAGCCAGTGCGTGCGGGGCGTCAGCCGCTTCCAGCCGTAGAGGTAGAGGCCCATGAAGATCGCCTCGGCGAAGAAGGCGAAGGCCTCCAGGGTGAACAGCAGGCCGATGGCGCCGCCGTAGGTCGCCATGAAGGTCGGCCAGAGCAGCCCGAACTCGAAGGAGAGCACCGTCCCGGAGACCGCGCCGATCGCGAAGAGCACCGCCATCACCCGCGCCCACTTGCGGGTCAGCGCGTACCAGACCTGGTCGCCGGTCTTCAGCCAGCGCCGCTCGGTGTAGAGGACGAGCCAGGGCAGGCCGACCCCGAATACTGCGAACAGGATGTGGAAGGACAGCGACAAGGCGGTCTCCACCCGTGCCACGACGAGCCCGGGCAATGGTCGGCTCCCCTCGATCCGCTGGTCGGGTCGCCCCGGCCGAGAAGTTCTACATTCCGTAGAAGTTCTTTCGCCAGTAGAGTAGTCCCCATGGCGAGGCTCGGCGAACTCGAACGTGCAGTCATGGACGTGCTCTGGAACACACCCGAACCGGTGGCGGCCACCCGGATCGTCGAGGAACTTCCGCGCGAACACGCCCCCGCGATCACCACGATCCTGACGGTGCTGGACCGCCTCGGCGGCAAGGGCTTCGTCACCCGGGAGCGGCACGGGCGGGCCTACCGCTACTCCGCGACCACCAGCCGCGCCGAGCTGATCGCGACCACCATGCTCGAGGCGCTGGGCACCACCAACGACCGGCGCTCCGCCCTGGTCCACTTCGCCGGCTCGGTCTCGGCGGAGGAGAAGGCGCTGCTGCGCGAACTGCTGGAGGACGCTCCGGCCGGCACTCCTCGGACGCGCTAAGCCGAGGAGCCGCCGCGATGTGGCTTATCAGCGCAGGGGGATTTGCGCTCCTGGCCGTGCTGCTGGCCTGGCCGGTGCCTGAGGCCCTGTGCACGGCGGCCTGGACGAAGCGCTCCCCGCGCGCCGCGATCGTGCTGTGGCAGCTGGTCGGGCTGGTCGGCGGACTCAGCGCGGTCGGCGCGCTGCTGCTGGTAGGCTTCGCCCCGCTGAGCCGCAGCTGGACCATGGTCAACCTGGCAGCCCTCGTACTCGCCGCCCTGCTGTTCTCCTGGCTGACCGGGGTGCTGGCCACCTCGGCCCTGCGGATCGAGCGCGACCTGCGCCGCCAGCGCACCGTGGTGGACCTGCTCGGCCGGGCCGAGGCGAACGGCGTGCTGGTGCTGGACCATCCCGAGCCGCTGGCCTACTGCCTGCCCGGCCCGCATCCCCGCATCGTGATCACCGACGGGGTGGTCGCCGCGCTGCCGCCGGACGAGCTGGCCGCGGTGCTGGCCCACGAGCGGGCGCACGCCGAGGGCCGGCACGAGCTGGTCATCCAGCCCTTCGTCGCCTGGCAGTCCGCGCTGCCGTTCCTGGCCCCGGCCCGGCGGGCCACCGCCGCCGTGGCCGAACTGGTCGAGATGCTGGCCGACGACGCGGCGGCCGAGGCGACCAGCCGGCTGACCGTGGCGCGGGCGCTGGCCCGGGTCGGTGCGGGGCGTCCGCCCGGCGTGAGCCCGACGGCGCGCGTGGACCCGGCCGGGGCGGCGGAGCAGACCTCGGTGCTGGCCCGGGTCCGCCGGCTGACCTGAGTGACCCGACGGCCCGTCAGCGGCCGATGCGCGGGTCGGCCTCCTCGGCCGCGTGCTCGCGCTGCTTGGCCGCGGCCCGGCGCTGCGGGTTCTGCGAGCGCAGGATGGTGACGACGACCGCGACGAACAGGATCGCCATCACCGTCGGCGCTATCAGGGCTTCCACGTCTTTCAGCATTCTGCTTCGCCTCCGAAGTGCCGGCTGCTACGCGCCCGGCCGCACGAGCGGGAAGAGGATGGTCTCCCGGATGTTCTTGCCGGTCAGCCGCATGATCAGCCGGTCGATGCCCATGCCCATGCCCCCGGTCGGCGGCATGCCGTACTCCAGCGCGCGCAGGAAGTCCTCGTCCAGCTGCATCGCCTCGTCGTCCCCGGCCGCGGCCAGCAGGGACTGCGCGGTCAGCCGCTCGCGCTGGTCGATCGGGTCGGTCAGCTCGGAGAACGCGGTGGCCAGCTCGGTGCCCAGGACGACCAGGTCCCACTTCTCCGAGACCCCCGCCTTGGTCCGGTGCCTGCGCGCCAGCGGGGAGACCTCGGTCGGATAGTCCATCAGGAAGGTCGGGGTGACGGTGTGCTCCTCCAGCAGCCGCTCGATCATCTCCAGGATGATCTGCCCGTGGCCCCACTTGGCCTCGTAGGGCACCTCGGCCTTGTCCGCCAGCATCCGCAGCCGCTCCACCGAGGTCTGCGGGGTGACCTCCTCGCCGAGCCGCTCGGAGATCCCCTCGTACACCGACAGCTCGCTCCACGGCTCGGCCAGGTCGATCTCGTGCTCCACGCCGTGCGCGTCCAGGCCGCGGATCACGGTGCTGTCGTTGACGGCCAGCGCCGCGTTGAGGACCAGGCTGCGGGTCAGCTCGGCCTGGGTCCGGTAGTCGCCATAGGCCTCGTAGCACTCGATCGTGGTGAACTCGGGATTGTGCGTCGCGTCCGCGCCCTCGTTGCGGAAGAGCCGCCCGATCTCGAAGACCCGCTCCGCCCCGCCCACGATCAGGCGCTTGAGCGGCAGCTCGGTGGCGATGCGCAGGTACAGGTCCATGTCGTAGGCGTTGATGTGCGTCTCGAACGGGCGCGCCGTCGCCCCGCCGTGCACGGTCTGCAGCACCGGGGTCTCCACCTCGATGTAGCCCTCGCCGTGCATCGTGTCCCGGATCGAGCGGATCATCGCAGAGCGCTTACGCATCATCGAGCGGGCGTCCGCGTTCACGATCAGGTCCACGTAGCGCAGGCGCACCCGGGCCTCGGGGTCGGACAGGCCCTTGTGCTTGTCCGGCAGCGGCCGCAGGCACTTGGAGGTGATCGCCCAGGAGTCCACCATGACCGACAGCTCGCCGCGCCGCGAGGTGATCACCTCGCCGGTCACCCCGACCTGGTCGCCGAGGTCGACGTCCGCCTTCCAGTCGGCCAGGGACTCCTCGCCGACCCGGTCCAGCGAGACCATGATCTGGATCTCGGCCTCGGCCTCGCGGATCGTGGCGAAGCACAGCTTGCCGCCGGTGCGCGAGAGCAGCACCCGGCCCGCGAGCGAGACCGTGTCCCCGGTGGCGGTGTCCGCCTCCAGCCCGGTGTACTTCTCGCGCACATCGGCGATGGTGGCCGTACGCGGATATCCGACCGGGTACGGCTCGGCCCCCCGGGCCTTGATCCGCTCCAGCTTCTCCCGCCGCACCCGCATCTGCTCGGGTTCCTCGGACGCGGGGCTGCTGGCAGTCGGCTCTTCGCTCATGGGGACAAGGATAAGGGGGCCGGGAAACGGGTAGGGAACCCGGTTTGGCAGGCGGCGCGGATCAGCTGGTGCCGATGTTGCGCTCGTAGACCAGGCGCAGGCCGATCAGGGTGAGCCAGGGCTCGTGCGCGTCGATGACCTCGGCCTCCTCCAGCACCAGCGGGGCGAGGCCGCCGGTGGCCACCACCGTCACGTCGTTGGGATCGTCGGCCAGCTCGTCGGCCATCCGATTGACCACGCCGTCGATCTGCCCGGCGAAGCCGTAGAGGATGCCGGCCTGCATGCACTCGACCGTGTTCTTCCCGATCACCGAGCGCGGGCGGGCCAGCTCGATCTTGCGCAGCTGCGCGCCGCGCTGGCCGAGGGCGTCCACCGAGATCTGGATGCCGGGGGCGATGGCCCCGCCGATCCACTCGCCGCGGGCCGAGACCGCGTCGAAGGAGGTGGCGGTGCCCAGGTCCACCACGATGCACGGCGCGCCGTAGAGGTGGACCGCCGCGAGCGCGTTGATGATCCGGTCGGTGCCGACCTCCTTGGGGTTGTCCACCAGGACCGGGATGCCGGTCTTGACCCCGGGCTCGACCACCAGCGAGGGGATGTCGCCGTAGTAGCGGCGGATCATGTCGCGCATCTCCTGCAGCACGGACGGGACCGTGGAGCAGATCGCTATCCCGTCCACGCCGCCGTCGCCGACCAGCGGGTGATTGTGCATCAGGCCCTGGAACAGCACGGCGTGCTCGTCGGCGGTGCGCTGTGGGTCGGTGGACACCCGCCAGTGCTCGACGATCTCCTCGCCTTCGAAGAGGCCGAGGACCGTGTGGGAGTTGCCGATGTCGATCGTGAGCAGCATGTCTGGGGCTCCGGGAAGAGGAAGCGCCGGGTGGGTCGGCTGTGGTCGGCGGTGCGGAGGTGGGTGGCGCTGGTGGAGCGGACGTGGTGCGGACGGTGGTGAAAGGTGCTGTGCCGATCGTTCAAGCCGTGCGGAAGTCGCAGCCGACGTCCAGGATCGGCGCGGAGTGCGTCAGCGCGCCGACGGAGAGGTAGTCGACCCCGGTCTCGGCGGCGGCGCGGGCCAGGTCCAGGGTCAGTGCGCCGCTCGCTTCGAGCCTGGTACGACCATACGGCTCGTTGCGCCCCACGAGCAGCACCGCGGCCCGCATGCGTTCGGGCGTGAAATTGTCGAGGAGCACCAATTCCGCGCCCGCGGCGACCACCGGGAGCAGCTGGTCGAGCGAGTCCACCTCCACCTCGATCGGCAGGTCGGGGTAGCGCTTGCGGACCGCCTCGAAGGCCTCGACGACGCCTCCGGCCGCGACCACGTGGTTGTCCTTGACCATCGCGGCGTCCGACAGCGACATCCGGTGGTTGACCCCGCCGCCGCAGCGCACCGCGTATTTCTCCAGCTTGCGCAGGCCGGGCGTGGTCTTGCGGGTGTCGCGGATCTTCGCGCCGGTGCCCTCGACCGCGTCCACCCAGGTGCGGGTCACGGTCGCGATGCCGCACAGGTGCGAGAGCAGGTTGAGCGCGGTGCGTTCGGCGGTGAGCAGGTCGCGGGTACGGCCCGAGGCGGTGAACAGCACGGTGCCGGGTTCCAGCCGCGTGCCGTCCTCGACGTGGAACTCAAGTTCGGCGTCGCCGCCGGAGACGTGGTCCAGCACGGCAGCGGCGACCGGGATGCCCGCCGCGACGCCGCGGGCGCGTGAGGTGAAGTCGGCGGCGGTGCGGGCCGCCTCGTCCACGGTGGCCACCGTGGTTACGTCCAGGCCGCCGTCGAGATCCTCCTCGACGGCCGTGCGCACGACCCGCTCGACGTACTCGGGCTCGAGGCCCGCGGCGGTGAGCAGCTGTGCGATCGGAGTGGAGATCAACGCTCGTTCTCCTTCACAGTATTGCCAGACTTCACGGCACTACCAGAGTCCTGAGAGCTCTGAACATCATGCGACCCTTCCGGAGCCGACACCGGTCGCCGACTGACCCGCACCCCGTCCGCAGTCGCCTGCGCGACCTGGCGTGCCCGCCAGTGCACGTCATCCATCGCCGGGAAGTCCTCCCGCCAGTGCGAGCCGCGGGTCTCCTCGCGGCGGGCGGCCGCCTCGGCGAGCACCGAGGCGACCTGCTGCAGGTTGGTCGCCTCCCAGGCCTCGGCCCGCGGGTCGTCGTCGGTGCGGCCGAGCAGCGACTGGAGCTCGGCGGCCGTGCTCGCCAGCGAATCGGCGCTGCGCAGCACCCCGGCGCCCGCGCTCATCGCCTGCTGGGTGGCCGAGCGCGCCGAGGGGTCAAGCAGGATCTGCGGACGCGGGTCCTCGGTCGGGACGCCGGGCGCGGGCTCACCGTCCGGACCGAAGGCGCGGACCAGGTCGCGGCCGATCCGGTCGGCGAAGACCAGCCCTTCGAGCAGCGAGTTGGAGGCGAGCCGGTTGGCCCCGTGTACGCCGGTACAGGCCGTCTCGCCGCAGGCGTAGAGGCCGGGGATCGAGGTGCGGCCCCAGTGGTCGGTGAGCACGCCGCCGGAGGCGTAGTGCTCGGCGGGCGCGACCGGGATCAGGTCCCGTACCGGGTCGATGCCGTGCTGGTGCAGGATTTCCCAGATGGTCGGGAAGCGGCCGCGCCACTTGTCCTCGCCGAAGTGCCGGGCGTCCAGCCACAGGTGGTCGAGCCCTGATTCCAGCGCCCGGCGCATGATCGCCTTGGCCACGATGTCGCGCGGGGCCAGGTCGGCCAGCTCGTGCAGCCCGGTCATGAAGCGCTCGCCCTTGGCGTCCACCAGGAACGCACCCTCGCCGCGCACCGCTTCGGAGATCAGCGGCTGCTGGCCGCGCGCCCCGTCGCCGAGCCAGAGCACGGTCGGATGGAACTGGACGAACTCCAGGTCCGCCACCTCCGCTCCGGCCCGCAGCGCGAGGGCGACCCCGTCGCCAGTGGCCACCGAGGGGTTGGTGGTGGCGGTGAACACCTGGCCCATACCGCCGGTTGCGAGCACCACGGCCCGGGCGTGCACCGCGCCGACCCCGTCCCGCGCACCCTCTCCGAGCACGTGCAGGGTCAGCCCGGCGGCCCGCCCCGCCGAGTCGGTGAGCAGGTCCAGCACCAGGGCGTGGTCGATGACCTCGATCTCGTCCACCAGCTCGTCGAGCCGGGCCAGCAGGGCGCGCGAGACCTCGGCCCCGGTCGCGTCCCCGCCGGCGTGGACGATTCGGTCGGCGTGGTGGCCGCCCTCGCGGCCCAGCGCGATGCTGCCATCCGAGCGGCGGTCGAACTCCGCGCCGCGGTTGATCAGCAGGTTGCGCACGGCCGCGGGGCCCTCGGTGACCAGGATCCGCACCGCCTCCGGGTCGCACAGCCCCGCGCCGGCCACCAGCGTGTCGGCCAGGTGCGCCTCGGGGGTGTCGCCGCGGCCGAGGGCCGCCGCTATCCCGCCCTGCGCCCAGCGGGTCGAGCCGTCGGCCGGCTGCGCCTTGGTGACCAGCAGGACGGAGCCGGCGTGCCGGGCGGCCAGCGCCGCGGTGAGCCCGGCGATGCCGGAGCCGACCACCACGGTGTCGGCGCGGGCGGTCCAGCCGGGCTTGGGGGCCAGCAGCCTCGATATGCGGGTCATTTCGCCTCGCCGGTGACGGTCAATGGGACATTGTCGATGAGCCGGGTGGAGCCGACCCGGGCGGCGACGGCGAGCACAGCTCCCCCTCTGTAGTCGTCCGGGACCTCGTGAAAGTTGCCGGGGTCCACCAAGGCCAGGTAGTCGAGTTCGAGCGGCGGGTCGGCGTGCGCGGCCTCGTCGAGCACCGTGCGGGCGGCGGCCCGGACCGCGGCGGCGGTCGGCCGGATCGCGCCCTCGGCCAGCGCCCGGCTCAGCGCGAGCGCAGTCCGCCGCTGCGGCGCGGACAGGAAGCGGTTGCGGCTGGAAAGGGCCAGGCCGTCCGGTTCGCGCACGGTGCGCACCCCGACGACCTCGACCGGCAGGTTGAAGTCCAGCGCCATCCGGCGGATCAGGGCCAGCTGCTGGGCATCCTTCTGCCCGAAGAAGGCCAGGTCGGGGCCGGTCAGGTTGAGCAGCTTGTTGACCACGGTGAGCATCCCGGCGAAGTGGCCGGGGCGGGAGGCGCCCTCCAGCAGCTCGCCCATCGGCCCGGGGTGCACGGTGACCAGCGGCGGACCGCCCGGATACACCTCCTCCACCGAGGGGGCGAAGAGCACGTCCACGTCGGCGTCCTCCAGCTGCTTCACATCCGCGTCGAAGGAACGCGGATAGCGCTCGAAGTCCTCGTTCGGGCCGAACTGCAGCGGGTTGACGAAGATCGTGACGATCACCGTCTTGGCCGCCTGCCGAGCCGCCTGGACCAGCGCCAGGTGGCCGTCGTGCAGGGCGCCCATCGTCATCACCACCGCGGTGTCCCCGAAGCGGCCGGCCCGGGCCGCCTCGAGCTCGGCGCGGGTGTGTACGACCCTGGTCACTGGATCACTCCGTTCGCGGGCGGCTCGCCGAGCACGTCGAGCAGCGGTTCGGCCTGTTCGGCGGTGAGCAGCCCGGCGGCCAGCGCCCGGTCGGCGGTCAGCCGGGCCATGGCCAGGTAGGCGGCGCGGACCGGCCCGTCCGGGGCGACCCGCTCCAGCTCGGCCAGGTGCGCGGCCACGGTGCCCGCGTCGCCCCGGGCCACCGGTCCGGTCAGCGCGGCGTCCCCGGAGCGCAGCGCGTTGTCCAGGGCGGCGCCGAGCAGCGGGCCGAGCATGTGGTTCGGGTGCGCCACCCCGCTGGCCCGCAGCAGCTCGGCGGCCTGGGCCACCAGGGTGACCAGGTGGTTGGCCCCGGAGGCCAGCGCCGCGTGGTAGAGCGGGCGGAGCTCCTCGGCGATCCACTCCGGCTCGCCGCCCATCTCGACCACCAGGGCCTCGGCCATCGGGCGGAACGGCTCGGGGGCGGTCACCCCGAACGAGCAGCCGGAGAGCCGGGCCAGGTCCACGTCGGTGCCGGTGAACGTCATCACCGGGTGCAGCGCGAGCGGCAGCGCCCCGGCCTTGAACACGGGGTCGAGCACGGCGACGCCGTAGCGGCCGGAGGTGTGCACGACCACCTTGCCGGGGCGGATCGCGCCGGTGGACACCAGCCCGGCGGCCAGCTGTTCGAGGGCGTCGTCGGGCACTGTGAACAGCAGCAGCTCCGCCCGCTCGGCGACCTCCTGGGCGGGCAGCAGCGGGACGCCGGGCAGCAGGTCGGCGGCGCGGCGGCGGGAGCGGTCGGAGACCCCGGAGGCGGCGACCACGCTGTGTCCGGCGCGCGCGAGCGCCGCGCCGAGCACCGGTCCCACCCGTCCGGCCCCGATGACGCCGACCGTGAAGCGGCCGGGCCGGGACGAGGTGTCAGCGTCCGGTGACTGCCCCTGCGAGCCGTCCACGCCCTTCACTCCTCATCCGTTTCCGTTCCAGTCCCGCGACGGGGTACCGGACGTGGCACAAGAGTACGCGCTCGGGCGGACAGCCGCTGTCGGGCGGATTGCGCCCTGCGGACGGCTCCCGATGCGCGCGGCGATGCGGGAGAATGGCGATCATGGCGGGTGAGGAAGGCCGGTTCGTCGCCGCGCTGCTGGACCGCGCCCGCGACCGCATGCACCTGGAATCCCGCCGGGGGCTCGGCTCGACGGTCCGCTCGTTCCGGCTGCACGGGCTGCGGCACTGGCTGCTGCGTGAGCGCGACGCGTTCCTGCAGACGGCAAAGGCGGCGCTGGCCGCGGCGGTGGCCTGGGGGGTGGCCTCGGAGGTGCTGCGGGTGCGCGATCCGGTGCTGGCCTCGGTGGCCGCGCTGGTCGTGGTGCAGGTGACGCTCTATCAGTCGGTGCGCCGGGCGATCCAGTACAGCGCCGGGATCGTCGCCGGGATGATCGGCGCGCTGGCGATCGGCCGGTACCTGGGCGTCAACATGTTCACGATGTCGCTGATCGTGGTGTTCGGGCTGGTCATCGGACGCACGCTGCAGCTGGGCACGCAGGTCACCCAGGTCGCGGTGACCGGGCTGCTGGTGCTGGCCTTCGGCAACAGCTACGGCACGGTGCGCATCCTGGACAGCGTCATCGGCGCGGCGATCGGCGTCCTGGTCAACATGGCGATCGCGCCGCCCGCCTTCGCCCGCACCGCGGCGAAGGAGCTGGCCGACCTGGCGGACGACCTGGCCTCGCTGTGCTCCACGGTGGCCAAGGAGCTGCGCGGGCAGTGGACCCACGAGCAGGCCCGCGGCTGGCTCGACCGCAGCCGCGCACTGGCGAGCTCGGCCCGGGCGGCCCGCAAGATCGCGCAGCAGGCCGACGAGTCGCTCAAGTACCACCCGCGCAAGTCCACCCACCTCGACGAGGTGCATCGGGTGGACGAGGCGGCCATCGCGCTCGACCACACGGCGAGCCAGCTCAACAGCCTGATGCGCGGCCTGTCCGACCTGACCGCGGACTTCGCCGGAATCCCCCGCGCGCACCGGGCGCTCCCGGAGGAGCTGGTGCTGCTGCTGGACGACACGGCAAAGGCCCTGAACGCGTTCGGCCGCCTCCAGCTGCCCGACAAGGCGGGCCCGCGCGTGTACGAGGAGCTCAGCCGTCTGATCAAGTCGTCGAAGCCGCACGCGCGCGAGGCGGCCCACGCGATGCACCCGGACGAGGACGCCCCGACGATGCTCTGGTCGATTTACGGGGCGCTGCTGGACGACTCGCGCCGAATGCTGCGTGAGCTAGACCCCGATGACGGTCCCCACAAGGAGGGCATCCCCGCCGCGCTGCGCTCGTACTCGGCGCACCCGTCCCGTCAGGCCGCCTAAGCGCTCAGGCAGCGGTGAGCCAGTATCCGTCAAATCTGTTTGCCGGACCCGGTCCCACCTGCGAGCATCCTGCCCATGCCGACCCCTGAGCAGACTTCCGCCCCGACCTTCTTCCCCAGTCACGACGGTCTTGAGCTCGCGTACCACCTCGTCGGTACGGGTAAGCCGCTCGTCTGCCTCGCCGGCGGTCCGATGCGCGCGTCCGCGTACTTCGGGGACCTCGGCGGTCTGTCGGCCCATCGCCGGCTGGTCATGCTCGATCTGCGCGGCACCGGCGACTCCGCGCACCCGACGGACATCGCCACGTACCGGTGTGACCGCCAGGTCGCGGACGTCGAAGCACTCCGTGAGGCCCTCGGGCTGGACCAGATCGACGTCCTCGCCCACTCCGCAGGCTCCAGCCTCGCCACGCTCTACCTGACGCACCACCCGCACCGCGTCGGCGATCTGGTGCTGGTCACCCCGGGCCCGCGTGCGCTCGGCTTCCAGCCCACAGCGCAGGACACGCTCGCCGCCGCCGAACTGCGCAAGCACGAACCCTGGTTCCCTGAGGCGTTCGCGGCCCTCGAGGCGATCTGGGACGGCGAGGACTCCGACGAGAACTGGGCAAAGATCACGCCGTTCTCCTACGGGCGTTGGGATACGCAGGCGCAGGCTCACGCCGCGGCCGACGACATCGAAGGCAACCACGAGGCCGCCGTGATCTACGGTTCCGCCGGGGCCTTCGACGAGACGTCGATCCGCGAGGCTTTCGCCGCCCGCGAGGCGCCGGTCCTCATCCTCGGCGGCGCGGCCGACGGCTGGCCGAGCCCCCGTGTCTGTACCGAGTACGCGGCGCTCTTCGCCAACGCCGAACTCGCCTTCCAACCGGGCGCCGGCCACTTCCCCTGGCTCGACGACCCGGCGTGGTTCGCCCGTACCGTCGCCTCATTCCTCGCGCACGCGCCCGCTACCGAGTCCGCCACCCGACCCTGACGAGTGCGTCGGCCCATTCGCCGAAGCGATCGCCAGCGTCAGCCGCCCAGGTCAAGTTGCCAGGAAACGCCGCGCGTGAGCGTTATCGCATTCAGCGCGCATTCAGCGCGGACCCGGACGCACCAGCCCGGTCTCGTACGCCAGAACCACGGCCTGCACCCGGTCGCGCAGTTCCAGCTTCATCAGGATTCTGCCGACGTGCGTCTTGACCGTCGCCTCGGACAGCACCAGCCGCGCGGCGATCTCCGAGTTGGACAGTCCCTGGGCCACCAGTCCGAGCACCTCGCGCTCGCGCTCGGTGAGCACGGTCAGGGTCGGCGGCGTCGGCGCGCTCCCGGCCGGCAGCATCGGGGCGAAGCGGTCCAGCAGCCGCCGGGTAGTGGACGGGGCGACCACCGCGTCGCCGCAGTGCACCGCCCGGATCGCGGAGAGCAGCTCGGTCGGCGGCACGTCCTTGAGCAGGAAACCGCTGGCCCCGGCCTTGATCGCGGCGAAGGCGTACTCGTCCAGGTCGAAGGTGGTCAGTATCAGGATCTTGAAGCGGTCCGCACCGGGGGACCCGGCGCCGTCGCCGAGCAGCCGCCGGGTGGTCTCCACCCCGTCGAGGGCCGGCATCCGCACGTCCATCAGCACGACGTCGGCCTCGGTGTCCTCCAGCAGTTCGAGGGCCGCGACCCCGTCCCCCGCCTCGCCGACGACCTCCATGTCGTTCTGCGCGTCCAGGATCATCCGGAACCCGGTACGCAGCAGTTCCTGGTCGTCCACCAGGACAATCCTGATCTTCATGGCATCCTTCATCGGACCGTCTCCCTGATCAATGCGGCCCGGTACGGCAACACTGCCTCGACCTGGTATCCACCTTCGGCGCGGGGCTCGGCGCGCAGCGCGCCCCCGTACATCGCGACGCGTTCTCTCATGCCGGTGAGTCCGTTCCCCTGCCCATCGGTGAGCGCAGCCGCGCCACGGCCGTCGTCACGCACCAGCATCCGCAGTTCGCCCTCACCGTAGTGCAGCGACACCTCTGCGCTAACGCGCGGGCCGCCGTGCTTACGCGTGTTGGTCAGCGACTCCTGGACGATGCGGTACGCCGCCAACGCCATGCCTTGTGGCAGCTGCACCGGCACGCCCTGCACGGTGAAGTCAACCGCCAGCCCGGCCGCGCGTACCTGCTCCAGCAGGTCCTCCAGCTGATCGACGCCCGGCTGCGGCGCCCGATCCGCCGCGCCCGCCTCCGAGCGCAGCACGCCGAGCAGGCGGCGCATCTCCGCCAGGGCGGTGCGGCCGGTCTCCGCGATCGTGCCCAGCGCGCGGCGGGTCGTCTCCGGCGAGCTGTCGAGCGCGTACGAGGCGCCCTCCGCCTGGACCACCATCACCGACACGTTGTGCGCCACCACGTCGTGCAGCTCGCGGGCGATCCGAGCCCGTTCGGTCGCGGCGCCGATCTGCGCCTGCTGGTCGCGCTCCCGCTCCAGCCGGCGCGTCTTGTCTTCCAGGTCGAGGTAGTACGCCCGCCGGTAACGCATCGAGTCCCCCAATACCCAGGCGATGATCATCGGTGAGGCGGCGACGCCGTACGCGAAGAGCCAGTCGACGGACGAAACCTGCGCCCGGTTGCCCGCGGGCAGCCAGTTGTCGAGCGCCACTGCCGCCCCGATCATCCCGACCGCGAGACCGATGAGCGAGATCCGACGCCTGCGGTACGCGGCCAGGGCGTACAGCGCGAAGGGCACCGCCATGTCGGCCAGACTTACCGCGTTGGTCAGCAGCACTTGCACGGCTCCGACCGCTACCACGGCCCAGAAAGCGGCCATCGGAAACCGGCGGCGGAACATGATCGGCACACCGATGAGCGAGCAGACCGCGACGGCGAAGGCCCCTCGGTGCCCGCCCTTCGTACCGGTGGCGACCAGGCCGAAGAACACCAGGACGGCCGCCATCACCCCGTCGACGAGCGTCGGGTGCCGCTGGAGCCACACATAGAGCCGGGTCACTACACGAGAGTACGAAATCGCGCAGCTCCTGCCCATGCGCCGCCAGGGCCAACTACTTGGTCATCCCGCAGCGGTACGGTCTCATCCCATGGTGGGACGTGCGCAGAACCCGGCGGCGCGGGCGGGCGAAAGGTCCGGCTTCGTGCCGTGGTCCTCGGCGATGGAACGGGCGCTGTACGGGCCGGAGGGCTTCTACCGGACGCAGGGTGGCCCGGCAGCGCACTTCCGCACGTCCGTGCACGCATCGCCGCTGTTCGCGACCGCGATCCTGCGGTTGCTGCGGGAGGTCGACGAGGCTCTGGGCCGACCGAGTGAGCTCACGCTCGTCGATGTCGGGGCAGGGCGCGGCGAGCTGCTGACGGCCGTTGCCGACCAACTACGCGCCGACCAAGCACGCGCCGACGGGGCCCTGGCCGAACGCCTTCGGCTGGTCGCGGTCGAACTCGCCGAACGCCCGGACGGCCTGGACCCGGCGATCGAGTGGCGTGATTCACTTCCAGCCGGCGTGACCGGCCTGCTCGTGGCGAACGAGTGGCTGGACAACGTGCCGTGCGACGTGGTCGAGGCGACGGCCGACGGATGGCGCACGGTCGAGGTCGCGGGGGATGGCACGGAACGACTCGGCCCGTCGCCGGACGACTCGCAGGAGGCCTGGCTGTCCGCCTGGTGGCCGCAGCCCAAGTCGGTTGGCGATTGGGACGACTCCGGACTACCGGCACGAGCCGAGCTTGGCACGGCCCGGGACGCAGCGTGGCGGCAGGCGGTCTCAGCACTCGACCGGGGCGTCGCCGTCGCGATCGACTATGCACACGTGCGCGCGTCACGGCCGCTGTTCGGCAGCCTGACCGGTTATGCACAGGGGCGACAGACTTCGCCGATTCCTGACGGATCGTGTGATATCACCGCACACGTCGCACTCGACTCGTGCGCTGCGGCTGCGCCCGCCGACTGGACGGTCCACAGCACCCAGCGCGCCGTCATCCACAGGCTGGGGATTACCGGCGGGCGCCCGGATCTCGGGCTGGCCTCCAGTGACCCGCGCGGTTATCTACGTGCCCTGTCCCAGGCGTCGGCCGCCGCCGAACTCACCGATCCGGACGGGCTCGGCGGCTTCGGCTGGCTCGTGCAGGGCGTCGCGGTACCAGTGCCGCGTTCGCTCGGCGATATGGCGACGGGCCCTGGGACCGGACTGCCGGCTCAGACGTAGTCGGTCAACCGCGCGATGGTGAAGCCCTGTGCCTGGATGCGCTTGAACAGGTGCACCATCATGCCGATCATCGTCTCGCCCTTGAGCTGCGCCGGGCCGCGGAAGTGGCTCAGTATGACGTCGCCGGGGTTGAGCACGTGTGCGCCCTGGTACTGCATGTCACTTATCTGCATGGACTCTTTCCACAGGGCGATGCCCTTGAGGCCAGAGGTCTGCTTGACCGCGGAGATCGTGCCGGAGTTGTAGTTGCCGTACGGCGGGCGGAACAGGTACGGCTTCACGCCGTACTCAGTCTCCAGCTTGTGCTGCTGCCCGCTGACCTGCTCCAACTGCTGCGCGGCGGACAGCGTGTGCATGTCGGGGTGGGTCAGCGTGTGGTTCTGGATCGTCACCAGGCCGGTGTCGAGCAGCTGGGTGAAGTATCCGTAGTTGTCCTTGATGATGGCGTCGGTCAAGAACAGCGTGTACGGCACCTGGAAGTCCTTGGCCATCTGGATGAAGGCGGGCTCCTTCTCCAGGCCGTCGTCGATGGTGACGAAGACGATCTTCTCGGTGGTCGGTATGCGCGAGATCACCGTCGGGTCCGCGGCGCTGAGCGTGAGCGGCTTGACCGCGGGCGGGGCCGGCGGGGCGGCGAAGGGCTTGAGGCCGGAGTACTTTTGGGCGATCAGGTCGGCGTCCACGGCGCCGGACGACGCCGAGGCGCCGGCACTCGCACTTGCGCTCGAACCCGTGCCGCCCGCGACGGCGGGCGCCGCGCCGACCGTGTTCGTGCCCGTCGAGGCGGCCGAGCCCGAACCGCCGCCGCAGGCAGCCGCGCCGACGCCCAAGACACCCACCGCCGCCGCCCCGCCCAGGAAACGGCGGCGAGACCAGTTCACCTCCGCAGGGTGCGCCGAATGCGGCGTCCCCGCTCCGCCAGCCGATCCCGTCGTGCCCCTGGAAAACGCCCGCAGTGAATCCGCCATCGCCCTACTCCCGAGTGCCCGCAACCATAAAGCCAAGCTGAAGGATGCGCCCGCCCCGCGTCCCGGTTCCCTCCTACGCACATACATCTGCGAGGGTGAGAGACTTACCGGTCATGGGACAGCTAGTGGAGCGCACCGCAGGGGTCGGTACGGGCCTGGCCACCGAGGACATGATCCTCAACATCGGCCCGCAGCACCCCTCCACCCACGGCGTGCTGCGGCTGCGCCTGGTCCTGGACGGCGAGCGGATCGTGACGGCCGAGCCGATCATCGGCTACATGCACCGCGGCGCGGAGAAGCTGTTCGAGGTGCGCGACTACCGGCAGATCGTGGTGCTGGCGAACCGGCACGACTGGCTCTCCGCCTTCTGCAACGAGCTCGGCGTGGTGCTGGCCGCCGAGCGGATGCTCGGCATGGAGCTGCCGGTGCGGGCGGCCTGGGCGCGCACCATGCTGGCCGAGCTGAACCGGGTGCTCAACCATCTGATGTTCCTCGGCTCGTACCCGCTGGAGCTCGGCGCGATCACCCCGATCTTCTATGCCTTCCGGGAGCGGGAGGAGCTGCAGAAGGTGATGGAGGAGATCTCCGGCGGCCGGATGCACTTCATGTTCAACCGGGTCGGCGGCCTCAAGGAAGACCTGCCGGCCGGCTGGCTGGACCGGGCCCGGCGCACCATCGCGGCCGTGCGCGGGCGGCTGAAGGACATTGAGGACCTGATCCACGGCAACGAGATCTTCCGGGCGCGCACCGAGGGCGTCGGCGTGGTGACCGCCGAGCAGGTGGCCGCCTACGGGCTGTCCGGGCCGATCGCGCGGGCCGCCGGCGTGGACTTCGACCTGCGCCGGGACGACCCGTACCTGATGTACGGCGAGCTCGGCGACGTGCTGCGGGTGGTCACCCGGCGCACCGGGGACTGCTTCAGCCGCTTCGACTGCCTGCTGGAGCAGACCAAGGTCTCGCTGAACCTGGCCGAGGCCTGTGCGGACCGGCTCTCCGCCCTGCCGCAGGGGCCGATCAACCTGCGGCTGCCCAAGGTGCTCAAGGTGCCGGAGGGCGAGATCTACACCTGGACCGAGAACCCGCTCGGCATCAACGGCTACTACCTGGTCTCGCACGGCGAGAAGACGCCGTGGCGGCTCAAGCTGCGCTCGGCCTCGTTCAACAACGTCCAGGTGCTCGGCGAGCTGCTGCCCGGCCACCTGGTCTCGGACATGGTGGCGATCCTCGGCTCGATGTTCTTCGTGGTCGGCGACGTCGACAAGTGACGACGCGGACGCGCGGCAGCAGCTGTCGCGTCCACACGTCCACACGCTCGACAGGCGTTACGCCGAGCCCTTGAGCTCCCGGACGGAGAACTCGGCGGTCTTGTCGTAGGCGGTCAGGTCCAGCACGCCGTCCAGGTCGGCGCTGCCCGTCGCCGGGCCTATCACCGGAGCCATCGCGAGCGCCGCGTCCGAGATCGGGACCACCGTGGCGGACAGCTGGTCGAGGAAGGGGCGGTAGATCCGGTCGGCCTCGGTGGCCGCCTCGTCCGCTCCGTCCACGTCCGCCCCGTCCACGTCCACGTCGTCCTCGTCGGCTCCGGCCGCACCGTCCACGACCTGCCAGCCGCGCCGCTGCGCCGCAGACATTCCGGTGCCGGTGCCGGTGAGAGGCCGGGTCGTGGACGGCTGGGTCGTGGTCTCGACGTTCTCGCGAGCCGCGAGTTCCTCGGCGTCCGCAGCGGACGGGCGCCCGGAGCCCGGCTCCTCGACGGTCAGCAGCACCGACGGTGCGCCGGACTGCCAACGGCCGGGGACGGAACCGGGGGACGTGCCGGCCTCGGTGCCGCCGCCGGTCAGCGCGTCCAGCTCACGTTCGGCGGCGCGGCGCCCGACGCGTTCCCGCTCCAACTGCTCGCGGGCGCGGGCCAGCTGGTCCTGGATGAGCAGGGAGTACTGCTGCTCGTGCTCCAGTTCCGCGCGCACCCGCTCGAGTTCGGCGCCGCGGCCCTGCTCGGCGTGCGCCGACTCGGCCAGATCGGCCCGGCGGCGCCGGGCCATCTCCTTGGCCCGCCGCTCCAGCAGCCCGCGCTGCTGCCAGAGCGTGCCGCAGCCGAAGAGCGCGGCGACCGACACGGTTCCGTAGCCGGCCCACGCTCCGGCGGGCTGGTCCAGTCCCGCGGCGAGACCCCCGCCTGCCGCGGTCAACATGAGGATGATGATGCTCGGCCGGGCTCCCGACGAACCCGCCCCCGTAGTCTGCCGATGACGCATATATAAATTCTAGTGGTTGCCAAGCATCCGACGGAATACCCGATTGCAAATTGAAAACTTAAGAACTGCCTAATACAGAGTCAGATACGCAGCGGCGCACGGGTTGACGCACCGTGATTCTGCAACGGTGCCACCGCAATGGTGATAACGCATCTGCATTGCGCAAATGCAGATGATGGAGCAACGGAACAAGCGCGACGTATCGGTGACGCCGGGTGACTCAGGCCCCGGACGGTACCTTGCCGTCGCCGCCCGGCTGCTCCGGCGGCACCTTCAGGATGTGCTCGAGGTAGATCGCCGCCGCGACCAGCGCCGACCCCGCGACGAAGGCGAACCCGCAGCGCAGCGCCTGGGTGCGGTAGATGCCGAGGTCCAGCCGGCTGAGCAGGAAGAGCCCGTACCCGCCGTAGATCCCGGCGAACACCGAGCCGACCAGCCCCGAGGCCTTCGCCAGGACCAGGGCCCGCGCCGCCTGCAGCGGATCGATCGGCTTGACCGGCCGCTCGTTCGGTTCGCGCGGCAGGCCGTGGTCGATCCGCGCCCGCGCCTTGCGGTAGGCGGCGAATCGGGAGCGCAGGCCGAGCGCGACACCCAATACGGCGACGGCCAACACCGCGAGGGTGATCGGCGCGGACAGCGGCACCGGCGGCACGTTGTTGGCGCCGAAGTGGTTCCAGAAGCGGATGACCGCATAGGCGACCACGGCGACGACAACAGTGGTTGCCACGAGCACCAGCGGTTTGGTCGGCTTCACGGCCCCAGTCTGTCAGTTTCGGCTCTTCCCGGGCGACGAGGCCGGGTCGATGCGCTGTCCGGAGGATGGCGGGCGGGCGGTGCGGCGGCTCGGCCGCGCCGGCTCAGTGTTTCTGGCTCACAGCTGCAGGCTCAGGTCGTGGCGGCGCTCGACCCCGGTGACCGGCTTGAGCGCCTCGAGCAGTGAGGAGACCGGGCCCCAGCCCGGCAGCACCGCCGTGGGCTCGAGGTCGTTCCACGGGACCAGCACGAAGGCCCTCAGGTGCGCGCGCGGGTGCGGGACCGTCAGCCGGTTGTTGTGGGTGACCAGCGAGTCGTAGGCGATGATGTCCACGTCGATGGTCCGAGCCGCCCAGGGCTCCTCGCGCCGCCGGTGCAGCGCCTGCTCGATGGCCAGCGCCCGGTCCAGCAGGGTCAGCGGGGTCAGGTCGGTGTTCACCACCGCGACCGCGTTGAGGAACTTGGGCTGCGCGCTCAGGTCCATCGAGTCGGGTGCGCCGTCCGGACCGCCGAAAGGCTCGGTCTCGTAGACCGGGGAGACGCTCAGCACCCGCAGCGCCGGGGTGTCCACCAGCGCGTCCAGGGCGGCCTGCAGCGTCTCCAGCCGATGGCCCAGGTTCCCGCCGAGCGCCAGCACCGCCCGGTGCTCGTAGCCCCGCTTCGCGTCGCGGCTCATCGGCCCCCCTCTCCCCGCCGGATGGTGACGGTCACGTCCTCGAAGGGCACTGAGATCGGCGCGTCCGGCTTGTGCACGGTGATCTCGGCCGCCCGGACCGCCGGGTCGGCCAGGCAGGCCGCGGCGATCCGCTCGGCCAGGGTCTCGATGAGGTTGACCGGCTCGCCCTCGATCAGCGCGACGATCTTCTCGGCGATGGCCCCGTAGTCGGCGGTCGCGCCCAGGTCGTCGGTGGACGCGGCGGCCCGGGTGTCCACGGACAGCGCCGCGTCGACGATGAAGGTCTGACCCTCCGTCCGCTCCCGCGGGTAGACCCCGTGCAGGCCTCGGCCGCGCAGCCCGTGCAGCACTATTCGGTCCAGGTCCGCCGCCCGGTCCAAACCCTCGCCCATGCGCCGCTCCGTCTGCCTCGGTAGTGTCCCCGCCCCGCATGCTGCCTGCCCAAAGCACGGCGGCGTCTAACCCCCGCAGCGACCTTAGAGCGACCGGCGGGCGGCGGTCAGCGCTCGTCGGGCGCTTCGGAGCTGCCGGACGGGAAGACGGGCGAGGAATGGTGCGCGAACAGCAGCCAGCGGCCGTCCGGGACCCGGCGGAAGACGTTGGTCGCCTCGGCCCGGCCCCCGGCGAAGCCGGCCCCCTCCTCGCTCTCGTCGCGCGGCAGGTCGGTCAGCACGTTCTCGGCGCAGGTGACCACGGCGATCTCGCCGGAGACCACCACGCGCACGTCCGTGATGAAGAACTGGAGATAGGTCAGCCTGGACATGACCACCGCCCAGGACATCAGGACCTTCGAGCGGCCGTGCACGGCGGGCTGGCCGGGATGCACGCAGTGCACCGTCCCGGCGTGCTCCCCGTCGATCCACAGGGCGCGCACGGAGTCCAGGTCGCCGTCCTCCACCGCCTGGTAGAACGCCTCGTTGGCCGCGGCCACCAAAGCTTGCTCGGCGGTGAACGGCTCCTCGTCCACCGGCGGCTGCATCGCCATCAACGGTCCCCTGCTCTGTTCGCGTATTGCGGATCTCCGACCGCCGCGGCCACACGCACGGCGTCTATCGCTTCGGCGGCCGCGTGCACCCGTACCGCCCACGCGCCGTGCGCGGCCACCAGGGTGGCCAGGGCGATCGTCGCGACGTCCCGGTCCGGGGCGGGCCTCGGCTCGCCGTCCGGGCCGGCCAGCAGCCGGCCAAGGAAGCGCTTGCGCGACGGGCCGATCAGCAGCGGCCGGCCGAGCGAGTGCAGCGCGTCCAGCCGGCCGACCAGGGCCCAGTCGTGCGCCGCGCTCTTGGCGAAGCCGAGCCCGGGGTCCAGGATGATGCGGTCCGGCGCGATGCCGCCGTCCACGGCGCGTTCCACGTGCTCGGACAGCTCGGCGCGCACCTCGGCGACCACGTCCGTGTAGACCGCGCGACTGTTCATATCGACACTGTGCCCACGCCAGTGCATGAGGATGTACGGAACCCGGGCCGAGGCCACGAACGGGATCATCTCCGGGTCGGCCTGCCCGCCGCTGACGTCGTTGACCAGCGCCGCGCCGGCCTCGACCGCCCGCCGGGCCACCTCGGCGCGCATCGTGTCCACCGAGATGGTCGCGCCCTCGCGGGCCAGCGCCTCGATCACCGGGATTATCCGGCGCAGCTCCTCCTCGGCCGGCACCCGGACCGCCCCCGGGCGGGTCGACTCGCCGCCTATGTCGAGGTAGTCCACGCCGGCCGCGAGCAGGGCCACCCCGTGCTCGATCGCGGCCGCGGGCTCGAAGTAGCGGCCGCCGTCGGAGAAGGAGTCCGGGGTGACGTTGACCACGCCCATGACGGCGCACCGGTCGAGTTCGGGAAGCCCCGTCACCCGCCGGTTGGGTCGCGTCGCCAGCACAGCCATGGGCTCCAGCGTAGTGCCGCGGCGCGCGTTTCCGGCCCGGGTGCCGTGCCGCGGTGCCGCGCCGTCAGTCCGCGCTCAGCGAGGCCGCCTCGACCGGCTCCTTCGGGCCGCGCCGCAGCAGCGAGGGCAGCACCAGGAAGGCCTCGGCCTCCAGCGCGGCCAGCGCGATCCGCGGCAGGTCCCGGGTCTGCCGGAAGGCCACGAACCGGGGCTCCCAGCACGGCCGGAACTTGGCGTTGAAGCGGTAGAGCGACTCGATCTGGAACCAGCGGGACAGGAACACCAGCAGTCCGCGCCAGCGCCGCAGCACCGGCCCGGCGCCGATCCGCTCGCCGCGTTCCAGGGCGGAGCGGAAGACCGCGAAGTTCAGCGAGATCCGCTTGACCCCGAGCGCGGCGGCCTCGCGCAGCGCCGCCACGATCATCAGTTCGTTGAGCCCCGGGTCGGCGGAGCGGTCCCGGCGCATGAGGTCCAGCGAGAGGCCGTCCCGGCCCCAGGGCACGAAGTTGAGCACGGCCCGGATCTCGCCCTCCCGGGTTGCGGTGACCACCACGCACTCGCCGTCGGTCGGGTCGCCGAAGCGGCCGAGCGCCATGGAGAAGCCGCGCTCGGTCTCGGTGGAGCGCCCGTCGCAGGCCAGCCGCCGGATCAGCACCACGTCCTCGGCGGAGATGTCGCGCAGCCGCCGCACCTGGCAGGCGTAGCCCTGCCGCTCGATCCGGTTGACCATCTGCCGCACGTTGCGCATCGGCCGGCCGTCGAGCGAGAACTCCGCGACCTCGACCACGGCCTCGTCGCCGAGTTCGAGGGCGTCCATGCCCGCGTCCCGGTGCCAGATCTCGCCGGCCTGCTCGGAGCAGCCCATCACGGCCGGGATCCAGGCGTAGCGCTCGGCCCGCTCCAGGAACTCCTTGATCGCGCCGGGCCAGGCCTCGGGGTCGCCGATCGGATCGCCGCTGGCCAGCATGACCCCGGAGACGACCCGGTAGGCGATGGCGGACTTGCCGGACGGGGAGAACAGCACCGACTTGTCCCGGCGCAGCGCGAAGTAGCCGAGCGAGTCGCGCTGCCCGTGCCGCTGCAGCAGCTCCCTGATCTGGACCTCCTGGGCCGCGGTCAGCCGCGCGGCCGGCTCGGCGGGCCGCAGGAACAGGTACAGGATGACCAGCACGGTCAGCAGGCCGAGGCCGAACAGCGAGAAGTAGACGTAGTCGCCGTACCGGTCACCGTTGAAGTGCATCGGCCCGGTGATCCCGGCCAGCCCGAGCACCACGTGGTCGATCCGGTCGAACAGGTTCGCGCTGCCGATGATGCGCTCCGGGCGGGCGGATACCAGGACCAGCCCGAGGGCGATGTCGCCGATCAGCATCGCCCAGAAGGTCCAGATCGCCCGCCACCGGGACTTGGGGTCGCTGAGCGCGTAGAACTCCTCGCGGTACACGATCAGCAGGATCAGGAAGACGAAGTAGAGCACCACCCCGCCGACCGGCTCGCGCCGGATCAGGTGCACGGCGATCGAGGCGCCGAGCAGCGCGACGACGCCCATCCAGGCGCGGTGCTTGCGCCGCCGCAGCGCGTGCGCGAGCGAGACCAGCAGCACGCCGACGATCAGGCTGGCGGCGATGGCGTACGGATTGATCTGGATGCCCGGCACGAAGTGCCCGTACTTGTGCAGCGGCCCGATCCGGCGCAGCCGCGGGAAGAGCGCCGACAGGACGTCGAGCAGTCCGAGCAGGTAGCAGAAGAGCCCTGCCGTGCGCGGCACCCACCGCCGCGACGCACGGGTCGAAACGGCTGCCACGGCGTCTTTCACGCCGTCCTGGCCAGAGTCGCCAGGGTCGTTGGCAGAGTCCTTGGCGGGCTCTTTGACGGGGCCCCTGGCAGTGCCCTTGGCGCCGGCTTCCCGGACGGTGGTGGCTTTCGCCGCCCCGTCCCGCTTCGGAGCCTGCTTGCGAACTTCTGCCGCCGGTACCGGTTCTGATACCGGTACCGGTGCTTCCACTTCTTCAGGCTGAACGTCTACCACGGCTTCCCTGTGCCCGTTTCCGTCACCCACACCCGCGGAAACAGTACCGGAACCAGCGCCGGAAACAGTGCCCTGCTTAGCCTTCCCGGCCTGCCTTACCTTCCCAGGATGAGACTCATCGCCTCGGCCCGGGTCGCAGGGGAGCGCAACATCCCCCGTACCGCCGAAGTCACCGTCTTCGCGCCGGGCTTCCTGATCCCTCGCATCGACATGCACAGGTGCTCGCACTCCACTACGACGATGACCCCGCGGGGCTCCAGAATCCGGACCAGGGCGTCGGCGACCTGCGTGGTCAGCCGTTCCTGGACCTGCGGACGCTTCGCGTAGACATCCACCAGCCTGGCCAGCTTCGACAGTCCGGTGATGCGCCCGTCCACCGAAGGAATGTAGCCGACATGGGCCACTCCGTGGAATGGAACGAGGTGGTGTTCGCAGCAGCTGTAGAGCTCGATGTCCTTCACCAGGACCATTTCGTCGTGGCCGAGGTCGAAGGTGGTGGTCAGAACCTCCTCGGGCGCCTGGCGCAGCCCGGCGAACATCTCCCGGTACGCGCGGGCCACCCGGCCCGGGGTGTCCCGCAGCCCGTCCCGCTCCGGGTCCTCGCCGAGCGCGATCAACAGCTCGCGGATCGCGGCCTGGGCCCGCTTCTCGTCGAAGGGCCCCACCGCCCGCCCGGCGTCCGGGGATTCGAGATCCGGCTCGCCGGGCAGGGACAGTGCGTTCACCGGGGACAGCGCGTCCACGGTCGAACGCTCAGCGTCGTGCCGAGGGGAATCGCTCATGAGACGAGGTTAACCGTCCGTCAGGCCGCCCTGGCCGGGGAGGTCGGTGATGGACAGTCCGCCGTTGACGCTGCCGTTGGCCTTGGCCAGCTCCAGCTCCTTCGGCGTCTTGACCGGCGGACGGTCGGACGGGACCCGCCGGTTCGACCCGGTCCAGGCCGGCCGGGCCGGCTTGTGCCGCACGTCCCGGAAGATCTCGGCGATCTGGGCCTTGTCCAGGGTCTCCTTCTCCAGCAGCTCGAGCACCAGCCGGTCCAGGATGTCGTGGTTCTGCACCAGGACCTCCCAGGCCTCGTCGTGGGCGGTCTCGATGAGCTTCTTGACCTCCTCGTCGACCATGGCCGCGACCTCCTCGGAGTAGTCGCGCTGGTGGCCCATGTCGCGGCCGAGGAAGACCTCGCCGCTGTCCTGGCCCAGCTTGATCGTGCCGAGGCGCTCGGTCATGCCGTACTGGGTGACCATCGCGCGGGCGAGCTTGGTCGCCTTCTCGATGTCGTTGCCGGCCCCGGTGGTCGGGTCGTGGAAGACCAGTTCCTCGGCCGCCCGGCCGCCGAGCGCGTAGGCGAGCTGGTCGAGCAGCTCGTTGCGCGTCGTCGAGTACTTGTCCTCGTCCGGCAGCACCATCGTGTAACCGAGGGCGCGGCCGCGCGGCAGGATGGTGACCTTGTGCACCGGGTCGGTGTTCGGCAGCGCGTGCGCGACCAGGGCGTGCCCGCCCTCGTGGTACGCGGTGATCTTCTTCTCGTGCTCGCTCATCAGCCGGGTCTTCTTCTGCGGCCCGGCCACCACGCGGTCGATCGCCTCGTCCAGCGCGAAGTTGTCGATCAGCTTCTTGTCCGAGCGGGCGGTCAGCAGCGCCGCCTCGTTGAGCACGTTGGCCAGGTCCGCGCCGGTGAAGCCGGGGGTGCGCCGGGCGACGGCCATCAGGTCGACGTCGGGCGTGAGCGGCTTGCCCTTGGCATGCACGGTGAGGATCTGCTGACGGCCGTTCAGGTCCGGGGCGTCCACCGCGATCTGCCGGTCGAAGCGGCCCGGACGCAGCAGCGCCGGGTCCAGGATGTCGGGCCGGTTGGTCGCCGCGATCAGGATCACGCCGCCCTTGACGTCGAAGCCGTCCATCTCGACCAGCAGCTGGTTGAGGGTCTGCTCGCGCTCGTCGTGCCCGCCGCCGAGGCCCGCGCCGCGGTGTCGGCCGACCGCGTCGATCTCATCCACGAAGACGATCGCCGGGGCGTTCGCCTTGGCCTGCTCGAACAGGTCTCGGACCCGGGAGGCGCCGACGCCGACGAACATCTCGACGAAGTCGGAGCCGGAGATCGAGAAGAACGGCACGCCGGCCTCGCCGGCCACCGCCCGCGCGAGCAGCGTCTTACCGGTACCGGGCTGCCCGTAGAGCAGCACGCCCTTGGGGATCTTCGCGCCGATCGCCTGGAACTTGGCCGGGGACTCGAGGAAGTCCTTGATCTCCTGGAGCTCCTCGATCGCCTCGTCCACCCCGGCCACGTCCGCGAAGGTGGTCTTCGGGGTGTCCTTGGTGATCATCTTGGCCCGGGACTTCCCGAAGTTCATGACCCGGGAGCCGCCGCCCTGCATCTGGTTCATCAGGAACAGGAAGACCACCACGAGCAGCACGAACGGCAGCAGCGTCACCAGCACCGAGATGATCCACGGCTGCTTGGACTGCACGACGTTGTAGCCGCCGGTCAGCTTGCCGCCCTTCACGGCCGTGTCCAGGATCCCGGTGATGGACGCACCCTGGTAGTCGTTCAGGTAGGTGGTGACCTGCTTGGTGCCGTCGGCCAGCGTGACCTGCACGGTCTGGCTCGACCCGGTGGTCACCTGGGCCGACCTGACCTGTCCGCTGTTGATCTCGGAGATGATCTTCGAGGTGTCGACCGCGGTCGCACCGCCCCCGGAGGAGACGATGTTCATCACGGCCAGCACGGCGAGCACGGCCAGCACGACCCAGATCGCTGGGCCACGGAAAATACGCTTCACGTCCATCGTCCGGGGCTTTCAGCCCCGTCCCTTCTGCCGGCTCGTCCCTGGTGGGTATTGCTCACTGCCCTGCCTACTGCGCCTGGTGCCTGCCCGGTCCGGGCCGATCGCCGCGTCGCCCGCCCCGAACGGGGCAGGCCGGACGCGACGGACGTCCGGGCCTGGCGCCGGTCAACATCACGCCGACCAACACTGTGCCAACGATCCTACGCGGTGTGTGCGTTCCCGGGTTTCGCCACCATTACTCGAACGCAGGACCGGACGGAAAACGTTCACGAGTACACGTGCGGCGCGAGTGTGCCGATGAACGGCAGGTTCCGGTACCGCTCGGCGAAGTCCAGTCCGTAGCCGACGACGAATTCGTTCGGGATGTCGAAGCCGACGTGCTTGACGTCGATCTCCACCTTGGCCGCGTCCGGCTTGCGCAGCAGGGTGCACACCTCCAGCGAGGCCGGGTTGCGCGAGCGCAGGTTCGACAGCAGCCAGGACAGCGTCAGCCCGGAGTCGATGATGTCCTCGACCACCAGCACGTGCCGCCCGGCGATGTCCGTGTCCAGGTCCTTCAGGATCCGCACCACGCCCGAGGACTTGGTCCCCGCGCCGTAGGAGGAGATCGCCATCCAGTCCATCGTGGCGGGCGAGTGCAGCGCCCGAGACAGGTCGGCCATCACCATCAGCGCACCCTTGAGCACCCCGACCAGCAGCAGTTCGCGGCCGTCGTACTCCTCGTCGATCTCGGTGGCGAGCCGGGAGATCCCCTCCTCCAGCTCGCTCCGGCTCAGGAGCACCCGCTCCAGGTCGGGGCCCATGTCCTTCTCGTCCACCGGGACAATCTCCTCGTGTTCGGTGCGCGCCCGGGTAGGCGGCGCGGGAGTGCCTGGAGCGGCGTCGCGGTGGCCGCCGGTCAGACCGGCGCGGCTGCGCACTGCTTCCCGCCGTTCCCGCGGTTGCCGTGCGCGGACGCCGTCATCGAGCCGCCCAGGTCCTGTTCGCCAAAGGCCAGTCTGCCATCCGACCGGTGCACCACGACCGGGCCGGGCAGGTGGAGCGGACCTTGGCCGCGCCAATTCGTGATCAACGCGTCCACCGCCTCGATGTGCACGGCGGCCAGCGTGCCGGCCGGCGCACCCGAGCAGAGCGCGGCGAGCCTTATGACCCGGCGGCGCACCGCGGTCGGCAGTTCGGCCAGCCGATCTGCATCGAGGCCGCCCAGCGTGTGGCGACACTCCTCCAGGGCGCGTGCGGCCCAGTGGTCCAACGCCTCGGTGTCCTCACGCAGCATCCGCGCCGTACGGGCCAGTGCCTCAGGCATCCCCGGCCCGAGTGTCTCGCGCATCACAGGCAGCAATTGGTGCCGGATCCGCGAGCGCGTATAGGCGGGATCAACGTTGTGCGGGTCACGCCACGGTACGACGCCCTCAGCAAGGCAGGCGTCCTCGGTCACGGTGCGGGCGACTTCCAGCAGCGGGCGCCGATACCGATCCCCCGGGCCGAAGCTGGCCGGCATCCCCGCGAGCGATCTGGCCCCCGACCCCCGGGACAGCCCCAGTAATACTGTCTCCGCTTGGTCATCCCTCGTATGGCCCAGCAACACCGAACGTGCGCCGAGCCGCTCCGCCAATCGGTCCAGAGCCTCGTACCGGGCCGACCTCGCGGCGGCCTCCGGTCCCCCGTCGCGACCCACCGTCACAGCCACCGACTCGACCGGGTCGAGGCCACGCTGGCGCAGCAGCCTGACCACCTCCTCGGCGCGGCGCGCCGACCCCTCCTGCAGGCCGTGATCCACCGTCACGGCCCCGCACCGCAGCCCCAGCCGCGGTGCGACGAACGCCCCCGCGCAGGCCAGCGCCAGCGAATCCGCGCCGCCGGAGCAGGCGACCAGCACCAGGTCCCCGGACTGATGGTCCTTCAGCGCGCGGCGCACCGCCAGGCGTATCGCCGCTACCGCGGGTACCGGTCCCATTGCTGAACACTCCTCAACCAGTCGGCCGTGGCGGCGCCGCCCCGGCCGGGCTCTCAGCCGCGGCGCAGGGGGACCCGCCGGATCCACGCGGCCGGCTCGTTGATCTCCGCCTGGGTCGGGAGGGTGTTCGGCGAGGTCCACACGCGGTTGAAGCCGTCGATCCCGGCTTCGTCCACGACGCTGCGCACGAAGCGCTCTCCGTCGCGGTACTGGCGCAGCTTGGCGTCGAGTCCGAGCACCCTGCGCAGTAGCGTCTCTGGCCGCAGCCGGTTCCTCGACCTGCGACGGCCGAACTCCCGGCTGATCTCCGCGACCGACGGCACGACCAGCGGGCCGACCCCGTCCATCACATAGGTGGCGTGTCCCTCCAGCAACGTCATGACCGCGGTCAACCGATCGATCACGGCGCGTTGCTCGGGGGTCCGCACCATATCCAACAACGAGAAGCGGTCGGCAGGAGTGACGGGGGTGACGGCCTCACCCACTCGATCGGCCGGTACTTCGGCGTGTCGTGTAGACGGGGACGTGCTTGAACCTACTACCGCACGCACGGCTGTCTTAACGCGTTCGGCGAACACGGCAGGCTCTACTTCGAGCTCGGCGATCAACGTGCCGATCTCGCCGAGGATGTGATCGCGCAGCCAGGGCACCGAGCCGAACTGGACCCGGTGGGTCTCCTCGTGCAGGCAGACCCAGAGCCGGAAATCGGTCGGGTCGACGCCGAGTTCCCGCTCCACGTGCACGATGTTGGGCGCGACGAGCAGCAGCCGCCCGGCCGCGCCGTCCCCCGCCGCACCGCCGAAGGGGTCGAACTGCCCCAGCACCCGGTGCGAGAGGTAGGCCAGCAGCGAGCCGAGTTCGATGCCGGTCAGCTTCGCCCCGGCGGCGCTCGTGGCCGAGCGCAGCCCGCTCGGGATGACGCCCTCCCGCCACTGGTGCACCTTCTCGGCCAGCGGCGCGGACAGCTCCTGGATGGCGCCGATGTTGGCGTTGATCCAGCCGTCCCGCCCCACCACCAGGACCGGCGATTCGTCCTGCGGCGCGGCGAGCTTCGTGAACGTGCGCACATGCCCTTGGGCGGCCTCGGCGCTGCGTCTGAGCTCCGCTACCGCGGACTCGGCCTGATGTGCGCTGACTGCGGGACCCGGGCGCACCAGGCGGCGCGCGGTCGCCTCGGCCACCGACCAGTCGATCAGTTCGTCACTCGCCACACCTTCAACGTATCCCGCGATGAGCGTTCTGAAGCGCTGCCTGTTGGCCAATTAGGTCATCGAGCCGGGTGTCAGTGCCGTGGCGGCCGGCAGCCGCAGCTCACCAGCGCCGCCGCGAACCCGTCCAGCTGGCTGCGCGTCAATGCCGCATCCGGTGCCTTGTCCGCCATGACGGCGTAGGCGAGCAGACGCCCGTCGGCGTCCTCCACCACCCCGGCCTCGGTCGCCACCCCGTCCAGCGTCCCGGTCTTGGCCCGCACCACCCCGATCCCGCCGGCGCTCGCCGCCGTGAACCGGCCCTGCCCCAGCGTCCCGGTGAAGCCAGCGATCGGAAGTCCGGTCAGCGCGGCCCTGAGCTCGGCATGCGCCGGGGACGCCGCGACGGCCAGCATCCCGGCCAGGGCGAGCGGCGAGATCCGGTCCGCGTGCGACAGTCCGCTACTGTCCTGAAGCTGCACTTCCCCGGTATCCACCCCCAGCCCGCGCAACGTGTCCATCGTCGCGGCGACCGCCCCGTCGAACGTCGTCGGCAACCCCGCCGCCCGCGCCGCCAGGTGTCCAAGCGCCTCCGCCAGGTCGTCGTCACTGACCGTCAGCATGTGCTCGACCAGGTCGGTCAGCGGCGGCGACTCGACCTGCGCCACCCGCTCAGCGCTCACCGGCGCCGCAACCTCGTCCACCGAGCCCGCCACCGTGATGCCGACCTTCCCCAGCGCGCTCGCGAACGCAGACGCCGCCGCGCGCGCCGGATCCGGGTACCGCCCCGAGAACTCCCGTCCCGGAATGATCCGCCCCTCGTCCACCTCCAACCCGCGCACCGGAGCGATCGAACCGCTCACGGCGCCCGCCGACCACGAGCGCGCCAGGCTAGGACCGGCAAAGACCGAGGCGTCATACCCCAGCCGCACCGAGGTCGTCCCGCGCGCCTTGAGCACCGACGCTGTCCGTCCCGCCAGCACAGCCAGATTCGCCGGCCGAAAATCCGGATCGGGCGATGCCCCGTTCGAACTCAACGTGACGTCCCCGCCGCCCACCAGCACAAGCTGGTCCGCCGGCGAGCCCTGCACCACGCTCGTCACCAGGCGCTGCGTGCCCGGCACCCGCTCCAGCACCGCCAGCGCGGTCGCTATCTTGTCGGTCGACGCCGGCGGCATCAGCTGATCGGCCTGGTATCCGTACAGAACGCTCCCAGTCGCCGCATCCACCACCGCGGCAGCGGCGTCCCCGCCTATCGCCCGGCCGCTCACGATCCCGTCCAGCCGCGCCGCCAGCCCCACGCTGCTCGGCACCGGAGCGCCCGCCGTATTGCCCCCAAGCACCACGCCCGCCCCAACGCCCAGGCCGTCACCGTTCCGACCTACCCCGCCGCTCTCACCCACCCCGACCACCCCCGCACGTACTACTGCCCCGCCGTCACCCCCGACGGCTATCGCGCGCCACGCCATGGTCCCCGCCGCGCACGTCAGACCCACCGCGAGCGCCACGGCAGTGCCACGCACCGCACGCCGGATCACCCGCCGCCGTCTGTCGGATGTTGCGTTGATCACTCGCGGCTGTCCCTTGGCTCGCGCACCCTCCCGCGTGCGGGACACTAGTGCGGTAAGTCTCGTCGCCCCGAGGCCTACCCCACTGACAGCCGTCCGCCTCAACCGCGGGCACCCACGACCACTCCACCGGACGATCGAAGCGCCGCCGAACGAGTGATCACGGCCCGACGGGCACCCCCATTTGGAGGAACGATGGAGTTCGACGTCCTGATCGAGATCCCGAAGGGTCAGCGGAACAAGTACGAGGTGGACCACAAGTCCGGCCGGATAAGGCTGGACCGGATGCTGTTCACCTCGACCCGTTACCCGGCGGACTACGGCTTCATCGAGGACACCCTCGGCATGGACGGCGACCCGCTGGACGCACTGGTCCTGCTCGAGGAGCCGACCTTCCCGGGCTGCCTCATCCTGTGCCGGGCGATCGGCATGTTCCGGATGACGGACGAGAAGGGCGGCGACGACAAGGTGCTATGCGTTCCGGCGAACGACCCACGGGTCGAGCACATCCGGGACATCCACCACGTCTCCGAGTTCGACCGGCTGGAGATCCAGCACTTCTTCGAGGTCTACAAGGACCTGGAGCCCGGCAAGTCGGTCGAGGGCGCCACCTGGGTCGGCCGCACCGAGGCCGAAGAGGAGATCCGCCGCTCCCGCCTGCGCTTCGCCGAAACCCCCGACGCCCCGCACTGACGCCCTGCAGAGCCTTGTAGAACCAGCCGCCCCATCGCCGTCGGTGGCCTCCGGAGCGGGAGTGTCAGTGCTCCGGCCTACGGTGACGACTATGACCAACAGTGACTATCCGTGGGAGCCACCCCTGGCCGGTAGCGAGGTCGAGCACCTCACCGGCGCGCTCGACCGGCTGCGCACAACCTTCCGCTGGAAGGCCGACGACCTCGACGCGGCCGGACTGAGCACCCGCATCGGCGCCTCCACGCTGACGATCGGCGGCCTGCTCAAGCATCTGGCCGCGGCCGAGGACTACATGTTCACCGCCAAGCTCAGCGGGGCGCCGATCGGTGCACCGTGGGACGCCTTCGGCTGGGACGGCAACGGTGACTGGGAATTCACGTTCGACACCAGCAACGAAACCCCCGAACAGCTCTACGCACTATGGGACGGCGCCGTCGCACGCTCCCAGGCACGCCTCAAAGCAGCCCTGGCCGACGGCGGCCTCGACCAACTGGTCCACATCTCCTGGCCCGACGGTCGCCACGCCAGCCTGCGCCGACTCGTCTGCGACCTGATCGAGGAATACGGCCGGCACACCGGTCACGCCGACCTGCTGCGCGAAGCCGTCGACGGACGGGTCGGCGAGGACCCACCCGGCGGCTGGCACCCCAAGAGCGGATCGCCCGCCCCGGCCGACAGCTCCCACTAGCTCCCATCTAATCCGGCCGGGCAAAGAACTGAACCGGCCCCCACATCCACATCGAGGAGATCTCCACGTTCTCCCCCGAGCGCGGAGCCTGGATCATCTGCTGGCCGCCGATATACATCGCCTCGTGGTAGATGGAGTCCGAGTCGGTGCTGTCGGTGGCCCAGAACAGCAGGTCACCCGGCCGCAGGTCGCCATACCCAAGCGGATGGCTCGACTGATACTGGAACGCGGCGAAGTGCGGGAGCATCACGCCCGCCGACTCCCACGCCCTCATCGTCAGACCCGAGCAATCGAACGATCCAGGCCCCGTCGCACCCCACACATAAGGCTTCCCGAGCTGTGCGTAGGCATAGGCGAGCGCCCTACCCGCCGCCGAACCGTCATATGCCGCAGACCCCACGTGCCCCCTGGCCGTGGCTGTGGCCGTGACCATCGCCGCCTGCGCCGCACGCCGGGCAGCCGCGTCCGCGAGACCCTGCTGCCGCTGCTGCTCCAACTGAACTGACACACGCTGCGCCGCCGCCAACTGACTCAGCAACGCGTCCCGCCGCGCACTCACCGCAGCGATCTGGCTCTGCTCCGCCGCCACCGCAGCCCTAGCCGCCTGCGCCGCCTGCGCAACCTGAGCCTGCGCCGCCGTGTAGCCGCGTACCGCGGTATCCGCAGCTGCCTGCGCATCCTGTGCGTCCTGCCGTGCCTGGTCGGCCTCTTGCAGCGTCGCCTTCAGGTCCATGCCCTGGTGCTTGAGCACGTGCGCGCCCGTCACGAGCTCCTCCGGCCCGTCCGCGCTCAGCACGAGGCTGACCGATCCCAGCCCGTTCCCGTCGCGATAGGCGGCAGCAGCCAGTCGACCGATGTCCGCCTGCGCCTCAGCCAACTGCTGCTGCGCCACCGACACCCGCACCGCGGCAGCCTGCGCGGTCGACTGGGCCCGCTGCAGCCGCACCGTGGCCTCGTCGTACTTCTCGGCGGCGATCTGCGACTGCCGCACCAGCGCGGTCAACTGCCGCTGCGCCGCGTCGAACTGGGTCTGGATCGGCACGACCGCGGCCTTGCCCCGCTGCACGGCCTGCTGCGCCTGGTCGACCTGGCTCTGACTCGGATACACCGGGTCAGCCGCGTAGGCGCCGCCCGCCGCCAGCCCCAGCATGACCACGCAGGCGGCAGCGCAGGCCGTCCGCTTCGACACGCTCATCCGACGACCAGCCACTGGCACCTCCCACGGCCGACGACATTGCGCTGTCGATCGTGCCCCCGTAGTCCAGGGTCATTTCATCTGACACGCCTTCAGTCACCCATCTGCGTGCCTAAACACCAAAAACACCCAATACGTCCAACAACGCCCGTGGCCGCAAACCCACCGGCGCATGCGCCACGGCCGCGAACGCACACCCGATAGCCGTCGCCCCCGCGTCGGCAATCGGATCGTCCCCCACCATCAACACGTCGGTCGGATCCGCCCCCACCACCTCGCATGCGAGCTGAAAGATCCGCGGGTCCGGTTTCTTGACCCCCACCTCGTACGAGAGCACATAGCCTGCGACCAGATGGTCGACGTTGAAATGCTTGAACACGGTCCGCAGATCCCAACCGATATTCGAGAGCACAGCCACCGGAACCCCGCGCTCCCGCAGCAAGGTGAGTGCGGCAACCGTGTCCGGATAAGCCTCCCAAGCCTCCGGCGCGTAATGCCTGTCGTACAACGCGGAGACCAATCGCGGCCACGGCAGCCCAGCCCGCTCAACCAGCGCGCTGTAAGCAGCCCGATGATCCGCCGGCGTCAGATCCCGCCGAGCCCACAACTCGTCCAACTCCGCAGGCACGTCCACGTCGGCGTGCCCACCCGGCTGCCCACCACTCGCATGCAGCCGTGCTGCATACTCCGCCACCTCATCGTCCGCCGCCTCAACGCCCGCCTGCCCAAGCGCCCCCCGCAGCCACGCCTCGGCGTCCTCACAGTGAAAGAGCGTCCCGGAGAAGTCGAAGATCACCGCACTCGTCATGCCCCAGATCATCGCACCGCCTCCAGATCCGACCGACACACCTAGGCCCCACAGTCACACACCCCACCGAACCCCGTCCCGCCCCCTCCCCCCTCCACTCCCCCCCAATCCCCGCGCCGCCCGACACCTTCCGCCCCCAGTTTTGTCAGTGCTCGATGGCAGAATTTCCCTAGTCAGCCCTGGGTTTTCCACCTCATCCCCGGGCCGGAATCCCGGGGAGGATCTCTACATATGCAAGCAACTTCGCGCGCCTGTCGGCTGGCTGCCGCCGCGGGCGCGGCGATCGGCCTGTTCGCGCTCGGAATGGGCCCCGCCCATGCCGACGCCCCGAGCGCCAGCCTGAGCAGCTTCGGGGCCGGCGTGACCCTGGCGCCGGGATCGGCGGCCAAGACCGTCGGCTACCAGATCAGCGGTGTCGCCGCGTCGCAGACCACGTTCTCCGGAGTGACCGTCACCTACGACGTCTCCAGCCTCGCCGGCGTCGCGACACTGGTGCCGAAATCGGGCACCTGCACCACTGCCGGAACGTTGATCACCTGCCACGAGTCCAGTTTCTCGACGCCCTACTACCTCGGCACCGAAAAGGCCTCGACCCCGTATCTGGGCAGGGAGACTCTCAGCTACGAGCTCACCCCGGTCGCCGGAGCGGCGGCCGGCGGATCCGGCAGTTTCGCGATCAGCATCTCCGCCGCGGACGCGGCCACGGGCTCGGCCACCACGACGGTGTCCCTGGCCGACGGGCCCGACCTCGCGGTCAAGGGCAGCGGCACCGCGCCCGACGTCTCGGTCACCTCGGGTTCCGTCTATCGCCGGTCGGTGAAGTTCACCAACCTCGGCGACCAGGCCGCCCAAGGCGTCACCCTCGAGGTCCAGACCGGCCGCGGGGTCGACGTTCCCGAACTGCGCGACAACTGCCAGTACCTCGCGCCGAGCCAGGCCTACTGCTACATACCGGACGTCATCGCGCCCGGAGCGACCGAGACGTTGTCCCCCTCGCTCGTACTGCTGACCACCACGGACCTCGTCTGGCAGGGCGTCACGATCACCGCGGTGCCCGGCTACGCCTCGCTGACCGGCTACGCGACCGGCGCCGGCAAGCCGTTCACCCTGGTCGACTCGACCGGTGCGGCCCAGTCCACAGCGAGCGGCCACACCACCCAGTCGAACATCGACACTGACAACACGCTGGAGTTCCAGATCGCGGGCAGCGCCACCGGCGACCTCGCCGCACAACTGGCCATGTACCCGTGGATGGTCAACGGCCAGTACATCGTGAACGCAGACGCAGTCAATCTCGGCACCGGCTACATCTCACTCGGGCAGTCCGACGAGTGGATCATAGGTGCGGACTTCACGGTCCCCAGCGGGGTAAAGGTCGTCAGCGCCCCAGGCACCTGGGTGCCGGTGGTAAACGGCAGCCCCGACGACAGCGCCGCAGGCCAGCCGGGCTACTCCGAATACCGCTTCAACGGCGCAATCGCCGTGGCCCCAGGCAGCGAAGCCGGCTTGAGCGTCACTCCGTCGCCCCCCATCGTCGAGCCACAACCCGGCTTCACCGGCGGCAACGCGACACTGACCATAGAAATCAACGGCGAGTCCGCATCCCTCTTCAGCGGCCTGTTCGGCAACCTCGACCCGAACCTCACGAACGACACGACCACCTACGCCGTGCCGGCCTACGGTTCCTGATCCCCCCAGCAAACGACCAGGGCGCCCCGTGGATCAAGGGGCGCCCTGGTCAGTGCTTGTCTGCGCAGAGCCCCCTATCGGAATTGAACCGATGACCTACGCATTACGAGTGCATCAGGGTTCGTACCAGGGCGGGCCGCCGGGTATCGATCCGTGCCGTTCCCGCTGCTCAGGAAGATTCAATGCATTGACCGGTGCCGACCCGTGACGCTTGATCCGAAGGCGTCCGAACACACACGGAACACACGGGGAACACACCCTCAGCCCGCTAGAGCAGGCACTTGAGCAGCGCTCTTCGTGCGCGGAACGAGCTTCACGGACGCCTCCGGCGCAAGCCGTCCGCTACAGGTGCAGGCCGCACGAATCCGATCGATTCGCGTGCGAGAGGCGGGTCTGGCGGGCATCTCTTGTGTCGGGTGGTCAGGAGCGCCACCAGGCATTGGTTCTGAATTTGCTCCGTAGGATGGCTTCGACTTGGGGGTCGCCGATTTCACCGGCGACTTTCCGTCGTGCGTGCATCGTTTGGAGTTCGTCCAGCTGTGCTGGTGCCTCTACTTCGTGGTAGTGCGCGGACAGCAGTTGGCCGTCCGCCGAGTCTGCGCCGATCGACGCGATCAGTGCGAACAGCGAGGTCTCGTCTGGTCCTTGGCCCGGGGTTTGCGGGGCGATGCGCTGCCGCAGGAAGTCGCGGAAGCCCTCGCCCCAGACGTAGTCGGCCATGGAGTCGATCCAGCCGACCAGGTTTCCGGCCCGGATGCCGTCGGTCAGCTCGGTCATGAAGCGGGCATCCCACACGGCGGGGTACTCGTTCTGCAACGTCCCGAGCTGGCTGGCGTCGGTCTGGGCGCTGAAGCGCTGTACCGCTTGGAAGAACGCTTGGACGTTGAAGGTGTGCATGCCGGGTTCGCCACCGGCGATGTTGATTGGCACGCCGCAGGTTGGGCAGTTCAGCGTGTCGCAGCCCTCGATGATTGACACCGCGCTTCCGCAGCCAGGCGAGTGTGTGTAGGCCCCGAACTGCCAGGCGTTCGTCCGCAGATCGCCGTCGCCGACGGTGATCGCGTTGCCTACCGGCACGAGCGCATCCAGTGCGGCCTGCATGGCCTGGATGGTGTCCTGCGGCACGATGCCGTCGTAGTCGTTGGGATTCTTCACTTCGGGATCGGCGCATGCCAGGCTGCAGACGTATCGATCGCCCTGGTATCGCACCACCGCTTCGGTGCTCTGGGCGATACACTGGGCGCACACGGCCTGTTGACAGCAGGGCGTCTCTCGCCGATCGGCATCGTCCCTGGTTTCGGAGCAGATTACGCAGTCGAACATGATGGCGGCGTTCCTCCTTCGTGGCTGACCTGCGCCTACCCGGCCGGTGTGCGGCGAATCTGCCCGAACACGCATGCTTCCGCGCAACGTTTGCTGCGCGAACATCTCGGGACTGCGCCGGACCCGCTCGTCCGTCGTGGGCGATCGCGCCGACGGCTGACCGTCTAGCGTGCGCTCGATCTTTCGTGAGTCGTCGATGTTGGGCGACCACGGTCGTGGTGGGAAGCGCAGCCGGTGTCCGGGGCGGCTGGTCTGAGTGGTAGTTTGAGGTAGAGCGCCCCAGTTTGATGAGCGGGTCAAAGGCCTGGGGCGCGGGCTATGTCGGCTCTTCGAATTTAGGCGTGGTTGAGGTGTCCGCGGGCTCGGCGGGTGGTGCCGCATCGGGTGCGTAGGCGTTGGTTGTGGGGGTTGCGGAAGCCGTAGGCGTCGCGGGCGATGGTCTTGATGACCCGGTTGGTGCCCTCACTGCCGGCGTTGGTCACGCCGGGGTGGATGAAGGCGAGGATCTCGGGCTGGAGTCGACACGATTTTCAACACCACTTTGGTGTTCGCGCTGGTCGCGCCGTGTGCGTTCTGGACTCGCTTCGTGGAACCGGCAGTGGAATTCGGGCACGATTCGGCAACACCGTACGGCTCGCCCGGATCATTGCGGCAGAGTCCTTACTCACGCCTACGCGCCGACGCGATCACCGCGACCTGACAGCGACCATCGGATACCTGCGTGTCGAATTGCGTGAGCAGCGGCGCGAGATCCAGCGCCTGCGCATGGAGAACGAGGTCCTGCGCGAGGCCGCGGAACCACTGATCCACTACGCTCCCGCGCGCGAGCGCTTTGCATTCGTCCATCGCCTGCGCGACCGGTTCGGCATCCGACGGCTGTGCCGGATCCTGGTGACCGATCACAGCAACTACCACGCGTGGGTCAGAGCGAGGACCCGCCACGACGAGCACACGGCCGACGACCAAGAGCTGAGCAGGCGGATCGTGGAGGTCCACACGACCCATCCCGCCTACGGGGCTCAACGCGTCACCCGCGAACTCATGCAGGGGCTCGAGGTCGGCCGCCGCCGCGTGGCCCGACTGACGCAGCAGCACGGCATCGCCGGGATCACCCGGCGCAGGCGCAGAAGCCTGATGCGATGAAAGGGCGGGGCCTCCCGCCGTTGCCGGGTTCCGAGGATGCTCGGGCTTGGTAGCAATAGTCCCGGGTGGCGAGGAGGCCCCTGATGGACGTTTCGCATGACGCTCGGCCGGTGGTCGGGATCGATCTGCACCGGCGGCGTACTGTCCTGGTGTCGTGCCGCAAACACGGGGTCACACCGACATTCGCCCAGGATTGAACGCTAAGAATTGATCTTGGTCGCTGTGGACTTCGGTTGGCGGGGGAAGGTTGTCTCTGGGTTGAGGTGGCCGTACACCGTGGACCGCGGGACGTTGAAGATGTCGGCGATCTGTTGGACGGACTTGGTGCGGGCGTCGTAGAGCTGCTGGGCCTGCGCGGCCTGGTCCGGGGTGAGCTTGGGCATCGGCGAGTCCGTCGTTGGTGTTGGCGACGATGAGTTCGCGCTGCAACTCGGCGAGCACGGAGAGCATGCCGAACATGGAGCGCCACTCGACGGTGTCGGTATCGATGCCCTGTTCGATGTCGTTCTTCGCCACGGTCAAGACGGAGATCGGCATCGACTCGTGGCCCGATCGTGCCACTGCGCGCCGCGACATCGGGAACTGGATCACCAAATACAACCGGCGGCGCCTACATTCCGCCCTCGGCCACCAGACGCCAACCGAGACCCGTCGTACCTGGCAGGAGCGCATAGCAAGGGCAGCATAAGCCAAGAGTGTGTTGAGGACCGCGCGGACTCCAGCGGACGACGAACGCCGCGGCCGCACACCGGTTGAGAGGTGTGCGGCCGCGGCGCTCGGGGTGCTGCGGTTGTCGCGGGTGTTGCTCGGCCGTTCTGGTGTCAGTCGTTCTGGTAGTAGCCGAAGACGTCGACCACGAGGTCGACGGCCCCGGTGCCGCCGAGGTTGAAGAAGTCGATGATTCCGGTGGAGCCGCCGTCGGCCTGGACCAGGTTCGGGACGGTCATGCCCGGACCCCAGTTCAGGCTCGACGAGTTCGGCGGGGTCGGCGGGGTCGCGGAACCGTTCCCGTACTGGTCCAGCGTGTTCGGGTCCGGGGCCACGGTCAGGAAGCCCGAGCCCGCCGGGTTGGTCACCGTGGTGTTGAGTACGAACCCGGTGATGCTGGGGTCGCCAGCGCTGAAGTCGAGCGGGAGGTAGTAGTTCTTGGGCAGCTTGCCCTTGCCCGCCGTGCGCGTGTCGTAGAAGCGCAGCGGGGAGATGGGCAGATACGCGCTCGTACTCGCGGCGCTGTAGTAGCCGACCACATCCACGACGACGTCCGTGCCCCCAGTCGGCGAGCCGTTGTACAGCCGGATCTTCCCGTCCGCGCCGACCGGTACGACCACCGCGTTGGCGACCGTCTGGCCCCGGCTGAAGTTCAGGTTCGAGGCGTTCGGGGTGGCGATGCCGTCGGGGTACACGGTCAGGAAGCCGCTGCCCGCCGGGTTGGCGATCGTCACGTTCAGCGCCACCGCGGTGACCCCGGTGCCGGGCAGTGTGCCGCTGTTGGCCCCGGCCACCTGTACGAGGTCCGTGCCGTGTGCCGCGATCTTCCCGGCGTGCCCGCCCGTGCCGTTGCGCGTGTCGACCAGCCGGCTGGGCCCGAGCGGGGTGAAGCCGCCGGCTGCGGTGTGGCTGAAGTACCCGGTCACGTCCGCGATCAGGTCCGCGCCGTTGACCGAGGCGTTGTACAGGTCCACGATTCCGTCCGCGCCGACCGGGACCACAGTCAGGTTCGGCACCGTCTGCCCGCTCGCGAAGTTCACATTGCTGGTGGGCGGCGCCGTCTGCCCCGCCCCGCCCGGGTCCTCGTTCGGGTACGCGGTGACGAAACCGGCCGCGGTCGGGTTGGTCACCGTCAGGTTGATCACCACCGCCGTCACCCCCGAGGGAATCGGGTTCCCGGGCGCGCCCGCCCCCGCGACCTTGACCTTCAGCGTCCCGTGCCCGGCGACCTTTCCGGCCTTTCCGCCGGTTCCCGTCCCGGTGCGGGTGTCCAAGATCCGCACCGGACCGTACGGGCTGTAGTCGGAACCGGCCGTCGTCGCCGAGACCGTGTTGCTGACCGTGTCGCCCTGATTGTCGGTGATGGTGACGGTGACCGTGTACTTTCCGGGCTTCGCGTACGTGTGCGGCAAGGCCAGAGTGCCGCCGTTGCCGCGGCTCGCGCTGGTCGTGGTGCTGTCGCCCCAGTCGAAGGTCACCGAGAGCGGTATGACGATGCTCGTGATGTCCGCGGTCAGCGAGATGCCGAACGCGCTGGTGTCGGAGCCGCTGAGGGCTACCGCGAGCTGGGGGTCGGGGGTGATGACCTGGAGCGCGCCGCGGCTCTTGTAGGGGCCGCGGCCGAGGAAGTCGGAGCTGAGCTCGCCCGGCGCCTGCAGGTTCGCGGAGTTGATCGCCGCCGAACCGAGCCGGAGGATGGCGTCCACGTCGGAGCCCTGGTTCGGTCGGAACGCGGTCATCAGCGCTTCCACGCTGTCGAGCGTGTCGTGCGCGGCCTGCGTCGTGCCGGACTGGAACGCGCTCAACGTCGGGTAGGTCGTGCCGGCCCACTCGTACGGCGCGGTGGCATCGCTTCCGTGGATGTAGAAGTCGTTGTAGTCAGCCGTGGTCGCGGCGCTCGAACCCGGAGCCACGGTGATGTCCGGCGACCACGCCAGGCTCGCCGCCGCGCACTGCGCCTGGTCTCCGAAGATCGGGATGCCCGGATTCGAGTCCTCGAGCAGGTTGTTCTCGAGATGGACCTCGGTCGAGGCGCCTTCGACGTCGATGGCCGGGCCGCACGCGCGCTGGATCGTGTCGCCGACGACGTTCAGTCCGCTCACGTCGGTGGCCGTGATTCCCGTGGACGCGATGATGTCGCTCGCGAGCGTGATGTTCTTCGCTCCCGCGGCGATCGAGATCCCTCGGCCGAACGCACCGGTATCCGTGTTGACGTACGTCCGGCTCACCGTGACTCCGCTGGACGCACCGTCGATGGTCACGGTGTCGGCGGGCACGTTGAAGTAGGACACTTCCAGGCTGGAGGAATCGAGTGTGACGCCGGTGGAGCCGATCACCTCGAACGCGGGGGCGCCGCTCACGCTCACGATGAGATTGGTGATCGTCACGTTGCTGACGCCCTCGAGCACGAACGCGGGCACGCCGCTCGCCGCTCTCTCCCAAGCCTGAGTGCCCTGGCCGACGATCGAGATGTCGGAGGTCGTGATCTTGACCGAGCCCTGGTAGGTGTAGCTTCCGCCGTCCGCCACCGAGACCGTGTCGCCCGCGCTGGCGGCATCGACGGCGTCCTGGATCCGGCAGTACGGATTCGCGGCTGTGCCGGTCCCGGGGTCCACGCTGCTGACGAAGGGGCACGAGAGCGGATTGCCCACGTAGATCGTGGCCCCCGACGCGGCGGTGACGGCATTCTTCGTGACGGTGTGGCTGGAGGCCTGCAGCCTCCGGACTGACTTGCCCGCCGGGCTGGTGAAGGTATTGAAGCTCGTGGACGCATCCACGCCCGTGTTGACAGGAGTTGTGAGTCCGGTCTTGGTCGCGGCCTGCGCCGAGGACGCCGCGTGCGCCAAACCGGGTATGAACGCAACGCCGACCGCGATCGCGGCAACCGGCGCGATGAGACGGTGGTGAGACACCGACCCCCCCTGTATTTAGTGGTCGTTCAAACAGTAACCGGGCCAAAATACATATGTTCGGTGCACTCGTATCGACGATGCTGTCACAGCATTGCGACACTGCTGCTTGACCGGGAGTGGAGTCAGTGGCCGCGGGGCGCGCCGGGATGTGACGACAGGCCGGCTCCCGCGTCATGGGCGATGATCGCCGCCTGCACCCGGTTGGCGCATTGGAGCTTGGCGAGGATCCGGCTGACGTGTGCCTTGGCGGTGCCCTCGCTGATGTGCGTGTTCTCGGCGATCTGGGTGTTGGACAGCCCGTTCTGGAGCTGGGTGAGGACGTCGATTCCTTCTCGGTGAGCACTGCCAGGCGGCGTCTGGCCTGCGTGACGCGGTCGTCCTCCGGCTCGATGTAGCGGTCGATGAGCCGGCGGGTGATCGCCGGTGAGAGGAGCGACTCGCCTCTGGCCGCGGTGCGCACGGCCTGGATCAGGTCGTCCGGCGGGGTGTCCTTGAGGAGGAAGCCGACGGCGCCGGCCCGCAGCGCGCGGGCGACGTATGCGTCCTCGCCGAAGGTGGTCAGTATGACGACCTGGGTGCGCGGAGCCAGCCGGTGGATTTCCCGGGCCGTGGCGATGCCGTCCAGTTTCGGCATGCGGATGTCGACGAGGGCGACGCCGAGGTGGTGTCGGCGGACCAGTTCGACCGCTTCGGCTCCGTCAGCGGCCTCAGCCACGATCTCCATGTCCTCGGCGTTGCCAAGGATCAGGCCGATACCGGCCCTGAGCAGGGCATCGTCGTCGACGATCAGTACTTTGATCATGTGGGGGCCTTCTTGCGGCGGCCGGTCGTGTCGCCGCTCTGCGGGACGGGTTCGGCGTGGGGTGCTGGTGTGGTTGCGATCGGGAGGAGTGCGCAGACCACGAAGCAGTCGGCGCTGGGACCGGTCGTCAGCGTGCCGCCGGCCAGCCGGACCCGCTCGTGCAGGCCGATCAGGCCCAGGTGGGCCATCTGACGCGGACGAGCAAAGCCGCCACCACCAGCGCCGGCGAGGCGTACCGGCGAGTGGTGGAGGTCTACGGCCATGGACCAGCCGATCAGGACCGGGAGAAGGAAGCGACGGGCCGACTCGCGCCGACCCGTCATGGCGCCCGGCCGGTTCCAGATCGCGCGCGGCCTGCCGGGTACGAGCCCTGACAGCTCGGTGCCTGGCCGGACGCGCACGATCTCTCCGTTCTGTCCGCGGCTGTTCATCTTATGGCGGACCGGCGCAGCCGTACGGCGGCGAGAACCGCAGGGCAAGACAACCCATAGACATATTGTGCTGACCATCGGCGCCAGGCCGTGCGGCGCGGAGGACAGGTGGCTGATCGCGTTGCGTGCCGCGTCGAGGTCGATCCAGGGGCCCGACTCGCCCCACCCGACGACGGTCAACGGGAGTGCCACATAAACAGCCACGAGCGTCACGGCCGTTCCCCGGGTCGCGGCGCCGAGGTAGAAGCCGACGGTGACGTTGACCGATACCGCGATCGCGAGCTGCCAGGGGCAGGTCACCGTTCCCAGCGCGGCCGACACCGGCCGGTCGTTGTGGCCCAAGGCGACGGCCGCCGCGATGCCGGCCGCCACGGTGGACGCTGCGGTGGCGGCCAACGCCCAGACCAGGACCGATCCGTAGCAGGCTGCCAGCCACCGTAGCCGTCGCGAGGCCAGGGACAGGGCCATCACGGCCCACCGCGACCGGAACGGTGCGGTCCCCGCGACGGCCCCGATGGCCAGCCAGACCAGCACATACGTCTGAGCCGCGGAGGCGAACCGATGGGTGACGGCCGCGGCGGTGACTGTCGCAGACATCGTCGACACCGCGATGACGGTGCTGACCATGCCGAGCGCCAAGGCCAGGGCGGTTGCGGCGGTCATGGAGTACTGCTCAAGCCAGATCCGCAGATGGATGCGGAGCAGGCGGCTGAGCGGCACGCCGGTCAGCCAGCGGTCCATGTCCAGTGCGTGCGGGTCAACCACGGTCATCGCCGGTGGCTCCTTGGGTGATCAACGACTGATAGAGGTCGGAAAGGCGGCGTCGCTCGTCGCGCAGTTCGCGGACGCTGAGACCTTGCTCGGCGCAGATCCCCCCGAGCTCGCCGGCGGCGAGTCCGTAGACCCGCATCGCCCCGTCGGGCAGTTGCTCGCTGTCACGGCCCAGCTGTCTCAGCTGTTCGGTGAGGACGTCGGGCCGGTCGACGCGGACCACGGCGGTGTCCGCCGCGAGCATCGTGCTCTTGGCCGCGTCCTGAACCACCCGCCCCTGGTGCAGGACGATGATCCGGTCGGCGACCTCCTCGACCTCTGCCAGGTTGTAGCTGGACAGCAGCACGCTGTTGCCCCGTGACGCGTGCTCGCCGAGCGGATCGGCGTGATCGCCAGATTCGAACCGGCGGCTTGCTGCGCCGACCGGTCACGTCCGCAGAAGTTAGGCCGCGGGCCGGTCCGGCCGAATCTACCGATCGGCCAGATCACCTAGCCGATCGGCCCACCTGCACGGTGGGTATGGCAGGACTGGGCGGGCCAGCCTGCCGGTGGAGCTGAATGAGGGTTCTTTATCGCTGCCCGGTGGTCTGCGGTGCCGGTCCGGGGGCGTCGAGGAGGCCGGCGAGCAACCGGAGCCGCTCGGCGTCGATGCTGGATTCCTCGGCGGTGCACACCAGGAGGATCGGTCCGGGCGCGCCGGGCATGGGGTACGCGTCCCAGTCCAGAACGAGCTCGCCGACCAGCGGGTGGATGATGCGCATCCGGCCGCGCTTGGGCTCCTCGACGTCGTGGCGTGCCCAGAGTGCGGCGAATTCGGTGCTGTGCACCGCGAGTTCGCCGACGAGTTGTGCGGCGCGCGGGTCGTCGGGGTAGGCAGTGATCTGGATGCGCAGCATCGCGGTCAGCTCGGCGAGGGTGGCGGCGCGGTCGGGGCAGGCCAGGTCGGCGTCCGGGTGCAGCAGCAGGTGGAGCAAGTTGCGCTCGCGCTGCGGGAGTCGGGTGAACTCACCCAGCAGGGCTCCGGCCAGCGGACTCCAGGCCAGCACGTCGAGGAACCGGCCGACGACGAGGGCGGGCGCGGTCATCGTGCGCAGTAGGCGCAGGGTGGTTTCGGGCACCGAGTCCGGCTCGCGATCGCGCGCGGGCTGGGCGGGGGTGCGCGCCGCGGCGGCGAGTTTGTGCAGGTGCCGCGCCTCCTCGCCGGTGAAGTTCAGCGCTCGGGCGATCGCATCCAGGACCTGCTCCGAGGGTCGCACGTCGCGTCCCTGCTCCATGCGCTGGTAGTAGTCCGGGCTCACTCCGGCCAGCAGCGCCAGTTCCTCGCGCCGCAATCCGGCCACGCGCCGCCGCAGGCCCGGTTCCAATCCCACGTCGCGCGGCGTCACGCGCGTGCGGCGGGTGCGCAGGAATTCGGCGAGGGCATCGCGGGGATCGTCGGCCATGACAGGGAGTATGCCTTGGGCGCGCACGGTCAGGGTGGGTCTGGCAGTCCCAGGAAAAGCGGAACGAGTGTGTACTCGCGGCGCGGGCGCAAGATGGGTCGCACCACAGCCGGCCAGGAGGGACCCGCGAGATGAAAGCCGCTCAGATCACCAGCTTCGGCGCACCGGACGTGCTGCGCGTCAACGAGATCGACCGACCCGAGCCCGGCCCGGGGCAGGTGCTGGTAGCCGTCGAGGCCTCGAGCGTCAACGGGCACGACACGCTGGTGCGCGCCGGACGTCTGAAGATGGTCTCCGGGCGCAAGTTCCCGATCGGCCTCGGTCTTGACTTCGCGGGCACTGTGGCCGCGACCGGGCCCGGCGTGCAGGAATACCGGGTCGGAGACCGGGTATGGGGGACGGTCCATCCCCGCCAGCGACACAGCACCGCCGGTGCGGCCGAGTACGTCGTGGTCCCCGCTGAGAGGATCAGCCCAGCCCCGGCAGGCCTGTCCTCGGTGCAGGCGGCTGCCCTGGTCGTGACCGGCACCACCGCGCTGATCGCGCTACGGGACAGCGTGCACTTGGCGCATGGGGAACGGATCCTGGTGCGTGGCGCGGCTGGTGGAGTGGGTACCGCCGCCGTCCAACTGGCCCACGCGCTCGGCGGGCACGTCACCGCGCTCGCCCGCGAGCGTCACGCCGAAGCCTTACGCAAGCTGGGCGCCGACGAGGTTTTGGACTACACCACGACGGCCCCGGAGCAGCTCGGACCATTCGACGTCATCCTCGACACCGTCGGCACGGAACTCAGCTGCTACCGCGCGCGGCTGGCGAAGGGCGGGCGCATGGTTACCGTCGGGCTCTCCGCTGCAGCGCTTGCCGCGATCGCAGCCTCCAGCGTGCACGGATCCCGCCGCATCCGTACGTTCAGTGCGAACCCCGACTCCGCCTTGCTGCGAGCCCTGGCCGAGCACGCCACCTCCGGCGCGCTACGTTCCGTGGTCGACTCCGTCCACCCGCTCGCCGAGATCGCCGCAGCACATCAGGCCTTTGAGCGTGGCGGCAGCATGGGCAAGCACGTGGTCACCATCGCCGGCTGATTCTGTCCGGCAATCAGACGATCTCGGCGTTGCCCGGGTCGATGCCGCGGCAGCGCATGTCGGCGAGCACGATCCGGCTCGCCAACCGGGAGAAGTCCCGCCGGTCGGCCCCCGCGAGGTCGGCGACGAGGTCCTCGATCCGCTCGGCGAAGCGCCCGGCGATCTGGGCGACGAGCTCGCGGCCGGTGTCGGTGATGGAGACCCGGGCCACCCGGCGGTCGATCGTGCTGACGGTGCGTGCGACCAGGCCGCGCTGCTGCGCCCGGGAGACCAGGCCGGTGATCGACGACTTGTCCAGGCCAAGATGCCGGCCGAGTTCGTTCATCGTCGGCTCCCGGTCTCGGAGTATCCCGAGCAGCCGGGTCTGGATCAGCGACAGGTCGCGTTCCCCGGCGATCTCGGCCAGGATCCGGGTGATCGGCACGTTCTCGTGCAATCGGGTCCGCACGATCTCGCGGTAGGGGTCGACCAGGCACGCACGGTACTGCGGCGGGCGCAGCAGGTCCTCGACACGCTCGGCGCGGGCGTAGCGCTTGACGCAGTTGATCGTCCAACCCAGGCGCCGGGTGCACTCAAGCAGCCCGGCGCCCTGCGCGAGCAGGGCGTGCACGGCGGCGTGCCGTTCGCGGGTCTGTTGCTCGCGCACCGACCCGGCCCGGGGTGCAGTGGCGTTCCAGCAACCCGCGTGGGCGACCACGCTCTTCTCCACCGCGCCGGCCAGGTTGTGCCACAGGTGCCATCGGTCGCTGACCGCCGCCGCGGCGGGCGCGCCAAGGGTGACGGCCTCGGCATAGCAGGCCGAGCCGTCCCGGCACACGATCGCCGCGCCGGGATGCGTGCGCAGCCAGTCGGCCAGCGTCGCGGTCCGCCGGTCCGCCAGCACATCGATGCGACGGTGGGCCACCGCGTCGATCAGCAGGCTGCCATACCGGTGCCCGCGACGCAGCGCGAAATCATCGACGCACAACACCGCCGGCACCTGCACCGGCGCAAGCGGGACGCGCATCAGCACGCTGAGCATCGCCATCCAGCTCACCGCACAGCCCAGCAACACCGTCAGGCGTGCGCCTACCCGCCCGGCCAGGGCAACGGCCACGCCCTCCAGCACCCCGCGCAACCCCGGGGTACGCCGCTGATAACGCTCGGTCAAACCCTGGACCTGCTCGGCGAACGTCGCCTTCGCGCAGTCCTGATTCCCGCAGTACAGCCGGCGCACCGACACCTCGATGCGCACCGGCCGCCCGCCGATCGCCTGGTCAGCGACCACTCTGGTGTACCGGCTGTGCTCCCGAGCCGACACCACCGCGCAACTCGGGCAACACACCGGGCGCTCGCCGAGCGTGCGCACCACGATCAGCACCAGGTCATCGCCCACCTCGACGCACTCGACCCGCACGCCGGACAGATACGGCAGCAGCGCCGCCAAGAAGTTCTCACACAGCCTCAGATTCCCGCCACCAGAGGCACCGGCCGGAGGACCAGGTCAAACGCCAGTCCCGCGCTACGAAAATCTTGGCAGAGCCTTTCCCGACACACTCCCTCCCAGCAACGCGACGGAGTTCCGCGTAAGCCTCATCGTGTCCAAATCGATGTCCAAGAGTGCGTGGGTGAGCCGGGCTGTGAGCGACGGTCTGGGCGAAGGTCGGCGGTTCACGTTGTCCATCTGCCGGCGGTGGGTTTCCATTGGCCTCGTGCTGTGCCATCGAGCAGTGGGTCGACGAACGGGCAGACCACGCGTAGTGCTTCGTCGAGGGAGTGGGCGATCGGCAGTAGTGATCGGCGTGCCTCGGCGCGATATCCGGGTTCCCACAGCACCCGATCCGGGACGGCGAACCGCGTGGGTAGTGTAATTACGCGCCGCTGAGCTTCGGAGTGCAGCGCGGCTTGCTGTGCCTCGGCGTCCACGGTCGCGCCGGTGATGATCGCGACGAGGTCGACCATGTCCTTGTATCTGGTGGAGGGCGCCTGGATCTGCCCGTAGCGCTGTACGGTAGCCGCGATCTTGTCGGCGATGTGGTCGACGAGAGGGTAGGCGCGGTACCCGTGCTGTTCCAGGTCGGGCATGGCTACGCGGGCGAGCGCGGGGACATCGTCGGGTTGGCCTGTCATGCGCAGGCTTTCGCCGACCAGGTCGATGTGGAAGCGCTGCCATACCGTCGTGCCGATGGAGGCGGTGACGGGGAGCCGGGTGGCCTCGCTTCCGTCGCCCGCAGGGTTGCCTGGGCCGATCTCGAAGCGGAACCAGTCTCCGATGTCGAGGTCGGCGGCTTGCCGCAGTTCGGCCTCGGCGTCCGTGGCAGGTGTTGGGCGGAACAGGTCGACGTCCTTGGTGGCGCGTACGCCGAGTTCTCGTGCGAGCAGTGCTGTGGCTCCTTTGACGATCCATTGGTCGTCGCGCAGGTAGAGCCGTTCGAGGAGGCGGTCGTAGGCGATCTGCCGCTGTAGCTGAGGCAGTTGCCATCGGCCGCCGGCTGCCAGGGCCTTGAGTTTGTCGGTGAGTGCTCGGCGAAATGCAGCCGGGCCGGCGTACGCAGAGGTACTGGTCATCGCGCGGCTCCCGCGGGGCGGTTCGCGGGCGAAGTTCGATCGAGGTGCTCTCGAGCGAAGGCAAGCCACTGGGAAGTGTTCGGGTCCCCGGCGAGTTCCAGCAGCCACCGCAGCATCCCGTATCCGTCACCGCGGCGCAGGCCGAAGTGAGCGCTATGGGGGGCGAGGCCGTCGGCGAACGTGCCTGGGTAGTCGTAGACCTTCCGAATCGCCTCTGCCACGATGCGCGCCACGGCCTCGGGGTCCTCGTGATCGTGAAGCAGATCGGAAGCGATGCGTGATGGTCGGGTGACCAGCAGGCCGCGCATATTGATCCATTTGCCGCTGTCCAGCGCCCGCCGATGGATGCGTACGTCGGTGCGCCGGGTCTGCCTGCGGTCCGGCGTGGTGAACTCGTGGCGGTCCGCGGGCAGCTCCCCGAGCCCGTAGACGGCAGCGGCAGACCGATGGGAGACCAGCCCTTGTGCCGGGGTGCGCTCCCAAGCCGGGGTGTCGGGCGCGAGTTGGAGCCAGGCTGCCCGCAGGTCGAGCTGCTCTGGTATCGGTGCCCCCGCCAGCCGGTATACCCCGTGGGCCACCCGTTCGAGCAGCGAGCCCGGCGCGGTCAGGCGATCGAGCGTGGTCTTTGGCACGCCGGCCAGTTCGGCCTGTCGCCGGGTGACCAGTCCCCACTGGTCCTGCGCGATCTCGGCGAGGCGCTGGAAGGTCGTCACATGGGCCATGACTCGATTCTACCCTGAATTCGGGGTACTTTGCAGTACACCATAGAGCTAGATGCTTCACTCATCCCCGAAATAGGAATATCTTGCAGCGCCGACGTGCAGTCCCCGAGCGCAGACACCTCGCGAGTGTCCGGTCGCCCGAACCGCGTCAGCTTCCGCGAATGCGATGAGCACCATAATGTCGAAGACCAGCTGTCGGCCCAAGAGCCGCGGCATCGCTCACCGCGCCTCGCCGTCGTCAACCGCGGAGACGAGATCATCCGCGCCGAGCTGACCGCGAGTGAGCTCGCAGGCCCGCCTGGGAGCGATCAATCCACGACGCCACGCCTCCATCACGGCCACGGCCACCCGACTTTCTTCGAGTGCTTCGACAGTCCCGAAGAATGCCAGGTGGCCGTGCTACGTGTCATGTGCGTCGGCGAACCCACCACAAAAGATCTTCCCGCCCTAAATCTCATGCCAAGGGCTGGTTGAGATTGGGTCATGCGACGGGGTTTCCTCGGGCCGCCCGTGATCCTGGCCTTGAACTGCTCCTTTGCGCTCGTCGCATTGCCACCTCGGGCGGCCCGTCTTCAGCGCAGGCCCGCGAACAGGTCCGTCTCAGGCAGTTCGGTCCCGGTGGAGTCCTGGACGCGCACGAAGGTCTCGGTCCCCATCAGATGCGTGAACCGCTCAGGACCGAGATTCAGGAAGAAGATGTTCTCACCCTGGCTCGCGTGCGCCGCGAGCGCCTCGTACTTGCGTGCGCCGAACTCGCGTACGTCGACCCAGGTGCTGATCTCCTCGTCCGGCAGGCCGATCGGGGGGTGCTCATGCTCGCCCTCCTCCGGCCCGTCCGACTCCTGAGGGAGGTCCCACTCGACCCCGAACTCGGCCATGACTTTGCCGAAGTTCGCCATCGCCGATCGGGGCACCGTGGTCCAGTAGACCTTCGACGGGATGCTGGTCAGCTCGACCGCCGCCATGGTGATCCGGTGGGCCTGGATGTGATCCGGGTGGCCGTAGAAGCCGTTCTCGTCGTAGGTGACCACGACGTCGGGCTGGTAACAGCGCATCAGCTCGGCAAGCCGCGCCGCAGCCTCTTCGACCGGCGTATTCCAGAAGGCGCCGGGCGCCTCGTTCTGCGGCCAGCCCATCATGCCCGAGTCGGCGTAGTCGAGTAGTTCGAGGGACCCGACCTTCAGCACCCGGCAACTGGCTTCGAGTTCTTCGCGGCGCAGCGCGGCCACCGCCGCCGGGTCGTGCCCGGGTTCTCCCGGCTTCACCCCGTCCGGCGCGTCGCCGCAGCCGCCGTCCGTGCAGGTGACGAGGACAGTGCGGATGCCCTCGGCAGCGTAGCGCGCCAGCACGCCGCCGGTACCGGTCGCTTCGTCGTCCGGGTGGGCGTGCACCGCCATGAGTGTCAGAGGTCGATCTTTCATGAAACGCAGCTTACGTGCCGTCGGGGACAGAAAGGGTTCTGTCCTCGCTGCACGGGTCATAGCTCGGCGCCGCTGGCGCCCCTACGCCGGCACCGCGACTTTCTGCGGCGGCGCCACGCCGAACGCAGCAGGCGAAAACACCCCGGTCGGCCGCACACCGTCGCCTCGATCCGCCGACTGGTACTGCGCGTGGTGCACGAGAATCCTGGATGGGGCTACAGACGAGTTCACGGCGAGCTCACGATGCTGGGAATCAAGATCGCCGCCTCGACCGTCTGGCAGATCCTCAAGGAGGCCGGCATCGACCCGGCGCCCGAACGAGCAACCACCACATGGGGCGCGTTCCTGCGTAGCCAAGCCGACGCGATCCTGGCCTGTGACTTCCTAGAGACGGTCACGCTCAGCGGGCAGCGCCAGTACGTGCTAGCCGTCATCGAGCACGCCACCCGGCGCATCCACATCCTGGGCGCCGCCGCCCATCCCACCGGCGCGTGGGTCACCCAGGCGGCCCGAAACCTTGCGGTGGACCTGCAGGACGCGGGCGCCACGGTCAGCTACCTGATCCGTGATCGCGACGCGAAGTTCCCCGCCCTCTTCGATGAGGTGCTTCGCGATGCGGGCATCGCGGTGGTCCTCACCGGATCCAGATGCCGCGGATGAACGCGGTGATGGAACGGTGGGTGCGCACCTGCCGCAGCGAACTGCTGGACCGCGCCTTGATCTGGAACCACGCCCACCTGCTGCACGCGCTGCGACCGGGTCACGATCTCTACATCGTCCGCGTCCGCGCGGACGTCCACTGCCTCGCGCGTCTGCGCTGTTCAGCACGCGGACGGACTCTCGCGCGGACGATCGAACTGATTCCAGTCGCGGTAGTCGCCGGTTCAGCACTGCGCTGCTTGCGTCCAGGACCGCGCATTGGACGAAGCTCACCGCCGCCCCCGTGGAGTCGAAACCGGCCTGGAGCACGGTGTCCGCGTCTGCACGGGACGTCAACTGCGGCACGCCTCCGTGTCCAGTGACGTTTCACGTCGTCGGCCAGGGTGGATCGGAAACAGGCAGCAGTGCAGCGACCGCCTCCGCTGACATCGCGTCGAGTTCCCGCACGGTGACGCGGGAGGCGGATTGGTCCATGAGTCTGATCGAACTCCCATCGGCACGTGCATCCCAAGGCTTTCTCAGAACCGCGACGACCCGGGTCCTCCGCCCGGACTCCGACTACGGCGCCCCGTCATCGATGGCCCGGCCGAAGTCGACGGCGTCGAGGACGGATGCGGGGGCCAGTTCGAGGAACGCGACGTCGGGACGTGCGCCGAGCGCGTCGTTGATGGTCGAGAACGCGATGCGGAGTCCGACGAACACGGTTGTCCCGAAGATCTGGTCGTCGCTGTATCCGGCGTCCCGCAGGATCTTCACGTCCGCCGCAGTGGTGGCATTGGGGTTGCGGGCGATCTTCCGTGCCCACTCGGCCATCACCCGTTCGCCGCTGGTCAGCCCCTCGTCGTCGCCCCTGAGTACGCCTGCGGCCGTTTGCGCGTCGCTCGCCGCGGCGAGTCTGGTGCCCCAGGCCAGCGAGCAATAGGAGTCTCCAATGGCCGACGCGCACGCTGCGACGAGAATGCCACGGTGTCGCATGCTGAGACCGTACGTCGTGGCCGTCTGCCGGATCAGGTCGAAGAACTGATTCAGGAGAGCGGGCTGGTAGGCCCACAGCCTGGAGACGTTCATCACGTGGCCGACCTCGGAGATGTCCTCGTCGAAGACGAGTTGGGCCTCGGCGGTGTGTACCGGAACGCCGAGGAAGCCGTGGCCGCTCATCGGACCGCGGCCTCTCCCAGCAGGGGCTTGCGCGCCAGATAGCCGACCACGGCTATCGGGGCCCGCAGGGGCAGCCCGTCACGGACCTGGCGGCGCGCCTGGTCGGTGGCCGCCTCCAGGAAGGCCGCTTCCCCGACGTTCTGCATCGCCTCGTAGGCGGGTCCGGTGGCGGCGACGGCGCGGGCGTACGCCTCCGGGTCGGCGAACTCCCACACGAACGGCACGTCGACGCGTTCGATGTCGGCGAAGCCGCAGCAGGTCAGGAGCTCCTCGCCGGCGCCGGGTCGACCGAGCTGCATCGCGGCCTGGTTGCGGACCTTGGCGGGGGCGGCGAGTTGGAACGGCGCCAGCGCCCACGCCCCGGGCGACGTCTTGATGTGGCCCCACACCGTGAGTCCCAATCGGCCGCCCGGCACGAGCACCCGGTGGATCTCGTACAGGGCGTCCGGCGTGGTCCCCCAGATGCCGCGGAAGCTGGTCGCGACGTCGAAGCTCGCGTCGGCCCAGGGCAGATCACGCATATCGCCCACCCGGAGGTCGGCGTCGGGACTACGGTCCCGCGCGACCGCCACGAGCCGGGGCGAGGCGTCGATGCCCGCGCACGCGGCTCCACGTGCGCCGGCCAGCTCGACGGCCAGCCCGGAGCCGCACGCGACGTCGAGGAGCCGGTCGTCTTCGCCGACGCCCAGCCGCTGATGGACCGCGACGTACTCGCGACAGTTGCCCAGCTCGCTGAGGGTCGCGAAGTCGACCGCCTTGCGGCCCCAGCCCTCGTCGACCATCGTCCAGTCGGGGTGCGGGGCGCTGGTCTGTTCGAGCGTGGAAGTGCCGGGGCCGGATCCCGGCTTCCCACCGCCGTCCAAGGGATGTCGGTCGTTCATCACGTGCTCCACTTCATCGATCGGAAATCACGGGTCGGCTACCGCCGAGCATTCGGATCAAGGCGGGGTTGTCGATGCCGGCGCCGAGCATCCGGGCGGACGCGAGCGCCGCCGAGTCGCCGAGACGGCGACGGTGCAGGTGGGCGCGGACCTGGAGTTCACGCATGTCGCAGCGTGCTGCGAGCGCCTCCAGGCGGGCGTTGAGCCGGCGGGCGCGGTCACGGTCGCCGCGGTCCAGGGCGTCGGCGATCGCGGCATCGAGAGCGTGGGCGTGGACCCACTGGTAGGGGTCGGACACCCGGTGGGATCGGGAGACGGCTTCGTCGAGCCACCCGGTGGCGGCGGCCTGGTCGCCGCGGCGGGCGTTGAGCAGTCCGAGGCCGCGCGCGGCCATGCCCTCCCAGCAGGGGTCCTGGATCTGGCAGGCCAGCGCCCAGGCCCGTTCGAACCCGTCGGCCGCCGCGCCGACGTCGCCGACGTCCAGGTCGATCTCGGCGCGCAGGGCCTGCGACCAGGGCAGGAATGCCATCCAGCGTTGTTCCTGGATCAGCTCCAAGGAGCGTTCCAGGGCTACCGCGGCCTGACTGCGCTCGGCGCGGAGCAGGTGGGCGCGGCCCAGAATGGACAGCGACCACGCCTGCTGCCGGTGGTCGGCGGCGCGGTCGGCCCGCTCGACCGACTCATTGAGGTGCGCGAACGCGGCCGGGTAGTCGCCGAGGTCGGAGGCGTTCATGCCGCGGACGCCGAGAACCGCGCCGAGTTCCTCGTCGCTCTCGGCAGCGGCCTGGGCCTTCGCCAGCCAGGCGTCGGCGGTCGTGCGGCGGCCGGCCTGCACCTCGACGAACCCCAGCTCCCGGTAGACGGTAACAGCGGTGGCGCGGTCGCCGACCCGGGAGGCCAGCTGCGCCGCCTCGTGCAGGACCACGGCGCCCTCCTCGTCCCGGCCACGCATGGAGTGGATCAGCGCGCTTCCCAGGGCGGCCAGGGCCCGGCACCGGAGTTCGGCGTCCCGGCAACGGGCTGCCTCGGCCACCGCCCGTCGCAGGCATTGCACGCCGGCGTCGGCCGCGCCGGCCATGATCGCGGCACGGCCCGCTTCGAGTTGGCTTGCGGCGGCGGCTCGGCCGCCCAGCGCAGGCACGGACGGGGAACCGGAGTCGGCGGCCGCAGCTTCCCGGAGGGCGGCGGAGACCTCGATGCCGAGTTCGCGACGCAGCAGGTCTTCGCACACGGCGATCTGCCGCATCGCCGCGGGCCGGTCCCCCGCGACCGCGAGGCACCGTACCAGCAGCTCGTGGTTGCCCTCCGCGAGCGGGTTGCGGGCCACGGCGCACGCGGCGTAGCTGACCGCGTCACCGGGGTTCCCGGCCGCCAGAAGGGCGACCGCCGACTGCCGCAGCAACGCCTCCAACGTGGCCGAGGCCTTGTGTCGCTCCACCGACAGCCACGATTCGAACTCCAGGCAGGACGCCAGGTACACGCCTTCGAGCAGCTCGCCGCCCGCCCCCAGGAGCGGGGACGGATCCGCGGCCGCGGACATGGGGAAGCGGAGGTCGACGGCCGTGTCATCGCCGAGTTCCGTGGCGACGGGATCGCCGCGGAACAAGTCGGGCCGCCCGAGGGACCGGCGCAGCTCACCAAGGTTCCACCGCAGCGCCCCCAACGGATCGTCGGCGTCGCCGAAGAGCAGCCCGGCCAGATGGCCGCGACCAGGCGACCGCTCGCTCAGCAGCAGGTAGCCGAGCAGAGCCCAGGCCTTCCGCCCGCGCGGCGGCCGGAGCGGCCGGCCGTCCCGTTCAATGGCCGGCGGCCCCATCAGTCGGATCGACAACATCACTTCACCTTCCTTCGCCGGACTCCCGCGCAGCGCGGAGCCGCCGGAAAGACTCGACCCGACCACCACCGCCAGCGGCCCGACGCGCAGACGGGCCGCCGCCGAACCCGGTCAGGCAGCTGTGCCCGCGGCGATCGCCCTCACGGCCTCGGTCGTCAGCGGCGTCCCCCCGATCCCCCAGTCACCGCTCTTGACGTCCTCGAGGATGACCCAGGTCACCGAGCGCATGTTCTCGCCCTCGATCCCGACCATCGTCTCCGTCAGCTTCGTCACGATCTCAGCCTTCTGAGTATCGCTGAACACCCCTTCGATGACCTTCACGTTGATGAGCGGCATCGGACTCCCGATTCTGTCGTATCGCCGACCGCGATCGCGGTCGGCGATACGACTCTCCGGCACCGGCGTGTGGACCGGCGTGTGAGGATCCGCGTCCGTCAGGGCGAGACCTCGGGCGCCCTCGTCCCTCAGCGAATCTCGATGCCCCAGTCCTCGACGACGTAGCGTCCGGCCTCCAGGTGTTTCCAGTGCGCGACCAGGTACGCCTCGAACGAGGCGTACCGGGACACGAACGGCCCCTGCTCGCCCTGGACCTCCATGTCGATCAGCTGATGACGGACGCCGTTCGGGCCGGGGTCCCCGTCGACGCATCGCATGTTGCCTGCGCTGTCCTGCGAAATCGGAACCCACCCGGGGCTCCACCAGACCTCGCGAAGGCGGCCGCCCTCCCAATTCCCGAAGCCCTCGCCGAGATGCCGCCCGACGCGCCCGTCGTCGAAGACGCCCTCGCGAAGGCAGCCGGTCATCCTTTCCCACGCACGGACGACCCGGTCGAACGGAAGGCACTCGAAGTTGTACTCGAAGTTGTGCCGGACGTCGTTGAGCAGAAGGAACGCGCGGTAGTCGGCCGGCAGAGCCGACCCGAGCCGGGACTCGAACTCGTCCACGGCCGCGTCGGTAGCCGGCTCGCATCGATGTTCCGCCAGCATGACCGGCGCGCGTGCCCGGTAGAGCCCACGGATCGCGTCGACCAACGCGGCGACGGCTGTGCCGCCCGCTCCAGTGCCGAGTTCGTGAGCCATGCGTTCCACCCCGATCATCATTCATCGTCATGGTCACTGACAGGTGAGCCTGGGTTTATTCGGATCGCGGTTGCTGTCGACCGTCAAGCTGACGGCGGATCCCGGTGCGACAAGTACGCCGACATCCGGGCTCTGACCCAGGACCACGTGGATGTTGTCACAGTCGAACAGGAGCGTCAGGTTACCCGGACTCAGGCCGACCCCCCCGCAGGACGGAGTCGGCCGAGCCCTGGAACCGGCCGGTCACGTCGGGCACGACTACACTGCCGAGCGAAACGGTGAGGTCCATCGCGATCATGACAAGGCGGCGATGCCGACCCGGTGATCGGCGAGCATCTGAACGCCAGCATTCACACCGGGATCCGCTGCTGCTACCGCCCTGCCTGACGGACGATCGTCGGCGAGAGGATTCGGCACCGGAAACGACTGACGGTTGCCGCCGCCTCTCGGTGTCGGCTTCGTGGTTTGGCGTGAGTGGGCTGATAGACGGCCATGATCACCGGCCTCGATCGTCTGCCATCAAACGCCACGGCGGTGGACAGGGCTCGACGAGCAGGTCCGCGGATCAACGGTTGATCAGCCCGGTCTGCGCGCTGTACATTCCGATCAGAAGCGCGCATGCGCCAACCCGGACGAGATGTGCGCCGCACCCGGTCTGCCAAGACGACGCTTTCAGGAGACGTCATGCGCAGAAGCACCCACCTGATCGATTTCACGTCCGCTGGGCCCGAGCCTCGCGCGCTGGACGTGAACTGGATCCACGGATCCCCGTCGGCGAAGCACAACACCGATCCGGACATTCAGGTGCACGCCTACGATGAGCACACATTCATCCTGCGGCAGAACATGGCGATCGACTACGAGGCGCCGTTCCTGTTCCTGCTCTTCGGCAACGACCGGGCCGTACTTCTCGACACCGGGGCCACCGCGTCCGCCGAGCACTTCCCCCTGCGCCAGGTCGTGGACGACCTGACCGGACGCTGGCTGGCCGCGCACCCCCGAGACGGCTACACGCTGCTGGTTCTGCACACCCACGGCCACGATGACCACATCGCGGGCGACGCCCAGTTCGCCGACCGACCCGACACCGTCGTCGTGGGCCCAGACCTGGACAGCGCCCGAGAATACTTCGGGTTCGCCGACGACTCCGACCAGGTGGCCCTGGTCGACCTCGGAGGCCGAGTGCTGGAGTGCCTGGCCACACCCGGGCACCACGAGGCGGCCGTCACCTACTACGACCCGCACACCGGATTCCTGCTCACCGGCGACACGGTGTATCCCGGCCGACTGTACGTGGAGGACTGGGCCGCCTTCGGCAGGACCGTCGACCGCCTGGTCGGGTTCGCGGACACCCGGTCGGTCACTCACGTCCTCGGCTGCCACATCGAGATGACCACCGAGCCGGGCGTGGACTACCCCGTGCTCACCACCTACCAGCCCGACGAGCCGCCGCTGCAGATGACCGTGGGACAGCTTCGGGACATCGGCAAGGCGATCCGGGAGATCGGCGACCGGCCCGGCCGGCACGCCTACCCCGACTTCGTCATCTGCCGCGAAGACTGGCTTCCCGGCACGTGATCCATCACCACACGATCTTGAGTCTCCTACAACCCGGGGGATCGCCATGCGCGAATGCCGCCGGACCCTGCCGACTTTCACCAACCGCGGCTGATCCACTCTCCGAGATGCGGTCGCTCTGCGGCAACGGTGGTGTCGGGGCCGTGCCCTGGGTGGATGCGCGTTTCGCCGGAACATGTGAGAAGCCTTCGCGCTGATTCGATGATGGTCGCGAAGTCCGACAGTGCAGGGCCTGTGAGGCCAGGCCCCCCGGGGAAAAGTGTGTCCCCGGTAAGGAGATGCCCGTCTGTTGCCACGGTGAGTCCTCCGGGGGTGTGTCCGGGGGTGTGAAGGGCGCAGACCGCCAGTGGTCCTATGTGAAGTACTTCGCCGCCGACGATCGGCGTGAAGGTTCCGTCCCAGACAGGGGTGTCGGGCGGGTAAGCGAGCTGCGCGGGGGTGCGCGCGAGGAGGTCGGCCGTCGCGGTGCCCGCGTCCCAGTGGCCGACGCCGTGAGCGGCGGCGAGTTCGTGCGGCCAGACCGGTGCGTCGGCGGGATGTGCGAAGACGGAAACCATCAAGGCCTTGACCACATCGTCCACAGCGAGAACGTGATCGAAGTGCGCGTGGGTCAGGATCACAGCGACTACGTCCAGGTCCGCGACGGCGGAAAGGATCCGGTCGGCTTCGTCTCCGGGGTCCACGATCAGCGCGCGGCGGTCGCCGTCGGCATGAAGGACCCAACAGTTGGTGTCCAGCACACCGACGACGACTCGTCGTAGAACGGCTGTGGCGGTCACGACAGGGCGGCCCGCCGGAGCAGGCCGTCGTACACGTGGAGGTCATGAGCGTCGACGACTGGGAAGCCGACGGCCCAAGGGCCGTCCCAGTGAACCTGGACGCCGGGATTGGTGATGGCGGTCCCGTCCGCGAAGCGGAAGGTCGGGCTGCCGGCCACGGTGTCAGTCTGCGACACGGCGAAATCTCTCATGACATCGGCCCGGTGCCGACCGCTGTCCAAAGCGTCGGCCAGTATCGCCACGTCGATGATGTGGTCGGGCAACTCGCCGGCGACGTCGAGGATGACCTGCCGGTGGCTGATCGACCGGGAGGAGGTCCAAAACGCCCGGCGCAGCGCGAGGTCGAGTACTTCTCCGGCCTCCAGGCTTTGTGTGTTCGCGGCGTGCACGGCTTCTGCGGCCAGCAACACCGTGTGAGGGTACAGGTCGTCGGCGGCGGACCAGATCCGGAATTCCGCATCGGGTTCGATCTGTCCGAGCCCGACGGCCTCCGTATCGGTGCCGCGACGGGGATGGGGGCCGTTGAACAGCTCAAGCGGGAACGTGCGGTGCTCCAGTCGTACGACCCCATCGAGCCCGAGCCGCTCGCGCGTCCGGCGCAGTCTGAGCAGCCCGACGTAGGCGAACGGGCACAGCAGGTCCGACCAGACCTGGATCGTTCCCGCTGCCACCGGCGGTGTGGTCGAAGCGCCAGGTTTGGCGGTCGTCATCCGTGCTCCTGGTGTTCGGCGCCGACAGGGTTGGTGGTGAGTCGGGAGGGATGCACAAGCACGGCGACACGGCGTTCCACCGCCATCACCCTGTCGTATTCGGACATGTCTGGATGGTGTCCGCCGGCTGCCTGGTACGTATCGCGCAGCAACCGGCGCAACCGATCCGGGCCGATTCCAGTCAGCGGATCATCGGGGCCGGCCAACTGAGCGGTTCCACGGACGGCGACCCACTCCCAGCCGGACCGGAACAAGAGTGTGGCACGCGGGTCCCTACGCAGGTTTGCCAGCTTCGCTGTCCCGGCGCGGGCGACGAAGGCCAGCGTCGCGGACCCGTCGATCGGATGCGGCAACACGCCGGCATTGACGACGCATACGGACGGCTGCCCATCACGCCGCAGTGTCACCAGGTCCGCGATCCACTGCTCCGCGCCGCCGTACTCTCCCACCAGCCGCAACCCCTCCGGGGCGGAAAGAGCCATCAGAAGTTCTTGGCCATATCACGGGCCAGAGCGTCGGCTTCGCGCAGCGCCTTGGCTCCGTCGCCGGAGAGGGTTGGGTGGAACCGGATCTCGCTGATATCCGTAAGGCCGGTCCAGCGCAGCCAGTCATTGAAGAAGGTCGACTGGAAGTCTGTGCCGAACTCCGGGCCAAGCTGTGGCCCCCAAACGGCGCTCGTGTAGACGACGGCGACTCTCTTGTCACGCCCTTGCAAGAGGTGGCTGTAGCCGGTCGCGGGATCGATACCAAAGATCCAACCAGGCTGACTGACCACGTCGATGAACTGCTTGAGCACATACGGCACCGAAGCGTTCCACATCGGCACGCTGAACAGCAGCCGCTCGGCCGAATCGAACCGGTCGAACGTCCGCCGTGCCGCAGACCACGCATCACCTTCGGCTCCCCGCGGCTCACCACCGCCGAAGACCGTCATCTTCGCCTTTGCGCCGATCGCGAAGTCCGGCAGCGACCCGTCCCACAGGTCCCAGTGCTCAACCTCGTCGTCAGGATGAGACCTCTGGTACACGTCGGTGAACACGCGCGCTATGCGCAAGGACTGCGATCCCTGGCCACGGGGCGAGGCGGAGACATGCAGCAATCTACCCATCGGGGACTCCCTCAGTTCGACCGGACCGCAGTCCGGTTAGCTGGACCCCAAGATACGGACTCAGGTCCGTTTACGTCAATGGCCGGCCGCCGATTGGACTACAGTCCGCTTCATGGACGACATCACCGCTGCCAGCCACGGAAACCTGCCGCTGCTGTCCGGCGGGGTGCCGCAGGAGCGATCCGACGCGGCTCGCAATCGCATCAAGGCACTCACCGCAGCAGCAGAGCTGTTCGCCACACACGGCATCGCAGCGGTAAGCATGGACGACGTCGCCGCAGTCGCCGGCGTAGGGAAAGGCACGCTCTATCGCCGCTTCGGTGACAAATCCGGGCTTGCGGCAGCGCTGCTCAACGAGCGCGAGTCCGAACTGCAGGCCAGGATGCTGTACGGACCGCCGCCGCTCGGCCCAGGGGCACCGCCAGCCGACCGCCTCGCCGCATTCACCCAGACCTACCTGGCCTACGTCGACGCCCACCTCGACCTCGTCGCGCTGTCGCAAACCGCCAGCCCCGGCGCTCGCTTGCGAGGCGGCTCCCACCGATTTTGGCGGCAACACTGCCAGATCCTCCTCACCAGCGTCGGCGTCCCCGACCCCGACCTGCGTGCCGACGCGCTGCTCGCCGCACTCACCGCAGAGCAGATCCGCTACTGGCGACAAGACGAGAGACGACCATTGCCCGCGCTCACCGATGCGATAGTCGCGATCAGCCGCCAGCTCGCGCACCCCCAGTAGGACAGGGAAGCAGCGATAGAAGTCGAGATAAGCGCTGCCATAGTGGACAGGGACGCGTCGATTAATTACTTCGGGTTCTGATCTTGTAGTCGCGTGTAGGCTGCGCGCGTGAATCAGGCCTCGGAGACCACGTTGGCGGGTAAGTTCGCTGAGTTGCTGCCGCATCTGGACGAGCGGGCGCGGCGGCTGGCGTTGGGGGCCGAGGCACGGATGCTGGGGTACGGGGGGATCCGCCTGGTGGCGCGCGCCGCCGGGGTGGATGAGGACACTGTCTCGCGCGGGGCGGGTGAATTGGCTGATGGTGGGCCTGTCCTTGGGCGGGTGCGGCGAGCCGGTGCGGGCCGGCCGCGGGTGGCCCAGAGCGATCCGGGCCTGGTGGCGGCGCTGTGCGCGCTGGTGGAGCCGGATCAGCGCGGGGATCCGGAGTCACCGCTGCGCTGGACGACCAAGTCGCTGCGCCATCTCGCCGATCAGCTGACCCGCCAGGGGCACCGGGTCGGCCGCGACACGGTGGCGGGACTGCTGCGGGAGGCGGGCTTCACCTTGCAAGGCACCAGCCGCACGCTGGAGGGTGCCCGACACCCGGACCGCGACGCCCAGTTCACGTATATCAACGCACGGGTGAAGGACTTCCTTGCCGACGGCGCGCCGGTGGTCAGCGTGGACGCCAAGAAGAAGGAGGTGCTGGGCAACTACGCGGTGATCGGGCGCGAGTGGCACCGAGCCGGGTGCCCACCTTTGCTGGATCCGTCGGCTCACGGTTGTCGCACGCCTCTTACTCGCTCTACCCATGCGACCACGGTAACGGCGTGTGCTGACAAGGTGACAAGACGACATGTGACCTTCAAAGCTCCGTGGCGGTGATTCTCTAGCGCTAAATGGCGTGAGGGAGCCCGGGTGTCACCTTCGAACGCCACTCGTTGCTGAGAGCGTCACCGGACTCTGTTGGCCGTGCGGCTTCGTCTGGTGGTGGTCGACCGGACTGTGTGAGTGAGCGATCGCCAGCGCTTCAGGCGCCGCAAGATCAGTGCTCTACGAATTGTCAGTGGGTTAGGGCACGATGACGTTTCATGGGCCGGTGGGATGACGTAACCGCACAGACAGTGTCCGAATGGGCCGAAGCCGGGCGACACGGCGACGCGGAAGCAGCGTTCCGCGTGGCTGCGTACGGACTTGAGCGCGGCAAGGGGGAAGCGGCTGAGGGGTGGATGGCTCTTGCGGCCCGCTTCGGCGGCTCGGCGATGCTGTGGCGACTCGCCGACCTCGTGAAGGACGACTCGTCCGGCCGGCAGGCGGCCCGCTGGCAGCGACAGGCGATCGCGGCCGAATGGGGCGGCGAAGACGTGGTGGTCGACGAGAACACCTGTCAGATCTTCACGATGGACACTGTTTCGTACCGGACCCAGGAGTTCGGCGCCCACGTTCGGGGCGAGCCGGACGAGGCGGTCCGAAGCACCCTGGTCGCTGCGGCGTACAGGCTGATGTGCGTGGGCGGTGACGGGGTCGAGTATCCGGACGTGGAGGATCCGGACGACGCCGTCTACACGCCGAACTACATCTCCGATCCGGAGCAGCACCCCGGCGGCGGGTGGCAGTTCTGGATGGACTGTAAGGGAGAGGTCTATCCGCTGATGGCGGCCACCCAGCTGCGCATCCTGGTGGATGAGCTTCGCAGAGCCGGCGTCACCGGAATCCGGATCGGTCCGGAGGCTTGACCGGAAGGACGGGCCCTCGCATGGTGTAGGTCGCCCGCATTCATCGCCGTGGCTCGCGTCCGGGCTCGCGGGCCATTCTGCTGTGCGCGGCGCCCGGCCAGCGAGAATCGCGGCGGCATCGCCGTCGTCGATCAGTCTGCGACGCTCGCGCCCCGCCCCAGTCGCCGAGTCGTCCGCGGACGCTGCGGCATCCGCGATTTACGTGGTCGCTTCACGGACCCTCCACAGGGCGGCAACAGCGCTGGGGCGTCAATTGTGAAATTGATTCAGAGCGCAACGTGCTCACGCTGCTTGCCGCGCACCGGGGGACGCAGGTCGCCGAGTTGGATACCCAAGGTCGGCAGCTGCTCGGACACCTGCTTCGGGTCGAGCGGGCCAGTGACCGGGATATCCCAGAAGGTCGGGCGTCGCGGGTCAGGAATCCAGCTTCCAGCCGGATCGACACCCCGGATGCGCTGCACGGTCCCGTCCACGACGTAGACGATCGCCTTCAGCCGTTCCTTCTTTGCTGCGGCTAGCGGCCAGAACTTGCGGTCCGCGTCCCGCTGCACAGCTTCTTCCTGGCCGGTCTCGCCGTAGGGACGGCCGTCGGAGTCGACGCTGGCCTTGCCGTCGCTGCGATAGACGACCAGAGCGAAGGCGCCGTCGTCGGCCAGCGCCCGGTAGACGGTGGCGCGGCTGGTGTTAAAGGTGTCTGCGATCTGCTGCACGCTGTACTCCTCGCTGTCGTACATCTGGCGGGCCATGCGGATCTGAGTGTCGGTCAGGGTCGCGCGCCGGCCGCCGGTGCGGCCGCGGGCGCGGGCGGCGGCCAGACCCTCGTAGGTGCCCTCCACGATCAGCTCACGCTGGAACTCGTCGATCGCGCCGAGCATGTGGAAGGCCAGGCGCCCGGTAGGGGTAGAGGTGTCGATGCCCTGCTTGAGCACCAGCAGATCGATGCCGCGCGTGCGCAACGTCTCGGCCAACTCCAGCAGGTGCTTCAGAGAGCGGGCCGCGCGCGCGAGGCGGGTGATGACGAAGGTGTCCCCGGCGCGGGCGTACTCCAGGGCCTTGTCCAGTTCGGGACGGGAGGCGAGCTTGCCAGAGGCTTTGTCGATGAAGATCTTCTCGCAGCCAGCCTCCGCCAGCGCGTCGCGTTGGGAGTCCGGGCTCTGATCGCGGGTGCTCACCCGCCCGTAGCCGATCTTTGACATGCCTGATGATCCTCACAATCGGTATCCGAGCCTTCATTCCGGCCGTTGATTCCGCACACGGGTTGCGAGACCCATGGCCGGACTGTCGACCTGGGAAGGCCGATTCACGCAGGGCTCTGCAATGGTGTTCGTAGACGATCGTTTGCGAAAACCATGACAGGCGGCCGGAAGTGTCGCCGGATCAAATCGCCGGAAAGAGAGGCCGGCGATTCGCCACGGTCCGCACGGCATGCGGCGCTTGTTCGCTGTGACGGCGGCCGACCCGGATGGGACCTGCTCCAACTCCGGCACTCGGCGGCCACCACGTTCGGGGAGAAGGGCACCCCGCTCCAACTGATCATGGCCAAGACCCGGCACCGCAACCCCCGCACCGCCATGTGCTACATCAAGCCCGGCCCCCAGGCCGTCGCCGAGGTCACCGACCTACTCGACACCGCCCCGCCGAGACGATGACCGAACCAACGACACGGCCCCAGCCAACCGATGAAGCAGACCGGTCAAGCAGCGGACTGCGCCGGGCCGAGACCACCAACGATGACACCAACTACCACCCAAAAATCTACGCCGTAGAGCGGTCAAAATTACACGCAAGAGGATCTCGGCGCGGTGTGGGTAGGGAGCTGTCGTGATCGCGGCGGCCACGAAGTCCACGGTGTCCGGCGGGTCTTGATGGACGGACCGTACGCCGGTGTTCTGCGGATCCCTGATTCGGTCGGCGCGCAGGGTGCGCCATGCGTCGCGGTCGACGTCGCGGGCGACCAGTTACCACCGGCGGCCGGTGTGGTCCAGCCGGTGCGGTTCGACCAGGCGGGCGCTCGGCACACCGTGGTAGTCGGTATAGCCAAGGCGCACCCTGACCCGGTCGCGGCAGGCCGTGGCGATGAGGGTCAGCACGTCGGTGTCGATGGTGGTCGGCCAGCCCGGCAGCGAAGCGGTGGCCTGATGGAGGGCGGTGACGCGGTGGCGTAGCCGCGTCGGTAGCACCTAGAGACACCGGCATTTCGGATGCCGATCGGTGTCTTTGCAGGTCCGGGCCACTCCTGCGTCTCTAGTCAACACGCTTACCTGCGGAACCCCGGCGACGGGCACTGCGCCGGGCGGCACCGTCCCTCCGGCCATGCACGCACAGCGCCGCCTTCCAGGCATGAGAACTGGCGATACACGATTACGCGACGGCGCTGGTGTCTCACCCCTGGTGCGGCGTCGCAGGCCCCCTGTGGCTGTGACCGGAAGTTGGCCACGTTGAGGGCTACTCGGCCGTGACGCCCGCGGCCGTACCGTCCAGGCGGTCTTGGACGCGGATTGTGTCTGCGGCCATGCCGAGGCGTTGGAAGATCTCCAGTGCTTGGTGTAGGTGGGTGGCCGCGGTTTCGGTGTCGCCGTCCGACAGGTGGCACTCGCCGAGGCCTTCCAGCGCGATGGCCTCGTCGACGGGATTGCCCAGTTCGCGGTTAATGGCCAGCGCCTGCCGGTAGAGGGCGAGGGCGCGTGTCAGGTCGCCGGTGGCGGCGACGGTGGCCGCGTAGTGGTTGAGCGCCCAGGCCTCGTTGCCGCGATGGCCGGTCTCGCGGTAGATCTCCATGGCCCGGGCGTGGGTTTCGGCGGCCCCGGGCAGGTCCCCGGCCAGGCGCCGCATGTTCCCCAGGTTGGTCAGGACATAGGCCTCGCCGTCACGGTGGCCGGTCTCGCGGTAGATCTCCAGGGCCCGGGCGTGGAATTCGGCGGCCCCGGGCAGGTCCCCGGCCAGGCGCCGCACGCGCCCCAGCTCGTTCAGGGCGGCGGCCTCGCCGAGGCGGTGGCCAATCGCGCGGAAGATCTCCAGGGCCCGGGCGTGGAATTCGGCGGCCCCGGGCAGGTCCCCGGTCGGCCGCCGCACGCGCCCCAGCTCGTTCAGGGCGGTGGCCTCGCCTTGGCGGTCGCCGGTCTCGCGGTAGATCTCCAGGGCTCGGGTGAGGGTTTCGGCGGCCTCGGGCAGGTCCCCGGCCAGCCGCCGCACGCTCCCCAGGTCGGTCAGGGCGCCGGCCTCGCCTTGGCGGTGGCCGGTCTCGCGGTAGATCTCCAGTGCCCGGGTGTGGGCGTCGCTGGCCCCGGGCAGATCCCCGGTCTGCTCCTGTACGCGTCCCAGTTCGTTCAGGGCGTAGGCCTCGCCTTGGCGGTCGCCGGTTTCGCGGTGGATCTCCAGGGCTTGTGAGAGGGCGTCGGTGGCCCCGGGCAGATCCCCGGTCAGGCGCCGCGCGGTCCCCAGGTCGGTCAGGGCAGTGGCGTGGGCAGCGGGTCGGCCTTGGCGTTCGGCGGTTTCGGCGGCGGCCTGGTGCAGGTCCAGGGCGCGGGTGAGGGGGCCGTCGGTGCGCAGGATCTCGGCCAGTCCCGCGGCCAGGGCGAGGGTGTGCTCGTCCAGGGCGAGGGTGCGGGCGTGGTTGCGGGCGGCCTCGAGGTTGTCGCGTTCGGCGCGCAGCCACGCCCGGGCGGCCTCGGGTCTTGGGAGGACGGGAGCGTGCGCGGGGGCGTGGGCGGGGCCGCCGGGTGCGGGCCGCGGGTAGCGCGCGATGGGGATCGAGGCGCTTTGCGCGGTGTGCGCGTAGTAGTGCAGCAGCCGGTTCACGGCGGCGTCGCGGTCGGGCTGCGGGTCGTGGTCGGCCAGGGTGCGCGCGTGGGCGCGGATCAGGTCGTGCAGCCGGTAACGGCCGGGGGCGTGCGCGATCAGCAGGTTGTGGTCGACCAGGTCCTCCAGTAGCCCGGTAGCAGCCGCGGGGTCGGTGTCCAGCAGGGCGGCGGCGGCGTAGGCGTCAGCGTCCGCGCCGGGCACCAGTCCCAGGCTGCGGAACAGGCGTCGGTGCCGCTCGCCCAGGCCGGTGTAGGACAGGTCGAACACCGCGCCCAAGTCGCGCTCCCCGTCGGACAGGGCCTGGACACGCTGGTGCTGGTCGCGCAACTGCCCGGCCAGGTGCCCCAGGCCCCAGGCCGGGCGGTGGCGCAGCAGCGCGCCGGCAATACGCAGGGCAAGGGGCAGGTACCCGCACAGCTCGGCGATCTCGCCCACCGCAGGGTCGTCGGCCGGGACACGGCTGGGTCCGGCCACGGCGCGCAGCAGCGCGACCGCGTCCTGCGGCGCTAGCAGGTCGAGCGGCAGGCTGCGGGCGTCGTCCAGGCCCTTCAGGCGCCTGCGGCTGGTGACCAGCACCAGGCAGCCGGGGGCGCCGGGCAGCAGCGGGCGCACCTGTGCCTCGTCGAGCGCGTTGTCCAGCACGATCAGGGTGCTGGTGTCGGCCAGGCGTTGGCGGTAGAGCGCGGCACGCTGCTCGGTCTCCTCGGGGATCTGCCCCGGGGGCATGCCCAGGGTGCGCAGGAACGCCTCCAGCGCCTCACCTGGCTTGCGCGGTGGGTAGCCCTTGGTGTAGCCGTGTAGGTCGACGAACAGCTGCCCGCCCGGGAACCGGTTGGCCAGGCGGTACGCGGCGTGCACCGCCAGGGCGGTCTTGCCGATCCCGGCCATCCCGTCGATCGCCGAGATCACCACCGTGCCCCCAACCCCGGCCGCTGGGTCGGACCGGTCCGCCAGCCCGGTGAGCCACTCCAGCTCGCCGTGCCGGCCGGTGAAGTGCCCGGGTGCCGCGGGCAACTGGCGCGGAACTGCGCCGACCGCCGCCACCGGGGTAGGCGCCTGGTCCGTCGACGGCTTCGCGGTCGGCTGCGCATCGTTGCCAGCCAGGATCCGGCCGTGCAGGTCTCGCAGCCCGGGCCCGGGCTCGATACCCAGTTCCTCGACCAGCACCCGGCGAGCATCCCTGTAGGCCTGAAGCGCCTCGGCTCGACGGCCGGCGCCGGCCAGTGCCTGCATCAGCTGGGTGTGAAAGCGCTCACGTAGCGGGTGCGCGCCGGTCAGCTCCCGCAGCTGCGGCACCAGTCGCTCGTGGCGCCCAAGGTGAAGCTCAGCCTCGGCACGGTCCTCGAGCGCCTGCAGGCGCAACTGCTCCAGGCGTGGCACGAATCGGTCGCGCAGCACCTGAGAGGCAACGTCGAGCAGCGGCTCCCCGCGCCACAGGCCCAGCGCCCGTGCGGCCGCGTCCGAGGCCTGCTCCCACGCGCCGCATCGCAGCGCCTCACCTGACATCTGACACAGCGCTTCGAACTCGAGCACGTCCAGCTCCGTCGAGGCCACGTGCACCAGATACCCCGGCTCGCGCGCCTCGATCCGCCCCGCGCCCTGGACCCCCAGCGCCCGGCGCAGCCGCGCGATGTGGCTGTGCAGCGTCCGATGCGCCCCGGGCGAGGGCGCCCCGTTCCAGACCGCCTCCGCCAACACCTCGCCGGACACCGGGCTATTCGCCTCCAGTAGCAGCGCGGCCAGCAGCCCCCGCAGCCGCAGCCCGGCTATTTCCACCGGCTCGCCGGTCTCTTCGACCACCGTGAGCAATCCCAACAACCCGAACCACACGCCTCCACCCCCGCCCCAATAGCATCGCAGAACTCGACGAAACTCCCGCAGGGTTCGAGGCTACGCGCGTTGCAACCGGATTGCGCCCGGATTGCACAACCGGGCACGACACTCGACACGGCGCCATCAACGCCCGCCCACGGTATCGCCGTGATCCGGGCCGAGCCGGCGCCGACGATCCGACCCTGATGGCGCCCGGCGTCCCGACGACGTCCGCGGGACACCACGCCGTCCCGGGTTCCGAGGAGAAGGGGAAGGAAGCACATGCGCATCATGTGGAACATCAGACGGACCGCCGCACTCGCGGTATGCGCGGTCGCAGCGGTCACCGGACTGCTCACCGCGGCCCCGGCCCAGGCGCAAAGCATCACACCACACGCAACGGCCGCCGCGATCGCGCCCGTGCCGACCCACGGCACCTTCGCCGAGGAGACGGCGGTCATCCCGGGCGCGGTCGCACTCTCGCCGTGCGACGTCGTCTTCTGGCGTAACGTCAGCAGCACACTCTGCTTTCAGGGGACTTACCTCGACGGTGGCCGACCGTACCGGTGGCCGGTGATCGAACTCGACCTTCGCGCGTTCTCGAACCGCGTCTGGCTTCACCAGAACGAGAACGGCAGCGGCTGGGCCGACTGCTTCACCGGAGGCGGCGACTACCTCGTGTTCGGACGAGACCAGACCCCGGGCAACATCTTCGTCTCCGCGAACACCGCCCCCTGCTGACCAGCTGCCCGTAGCGCCAACCGTGATGCCGCTCACCCGTGGCCCTCGCCCGCATGTCCGGGCGGGGACCACGGACCTGCGAAGGCGCCAAAGTACATCGCCAACGGCAGGAAGCAACCAGGAGCAGCGCGGGAAAACCGCAGAACGACACCAGTGTCCTGGCTCAGTGAATCTGACGCAGGCTCAAGATCTCTGACGAGGCGGCACCGTATGTTGGCGCACGACTCACCGAACCTGCCGCGTGATCGCTACTGGCGCATCAGTGAAGACTTCTCGTCCCACACGTCGCAAGATCAAGCTCTGCTTGCACCAGATTGGCTGAGCCGGTGCCGTGAGGCCCGGCTCAATCTTTCTGGCGCATCGCTGGTCAGAGCTTGATCAAATGTCAGATTCACTGAGCCAGGACAACCCTGTCGCCAGTACGTGAAAACTGACCCCCTGTCCCGTCTCAGTTGAGCTGGTCCCTGTCTCAGGTGATCGGGTCCGATCCGCTCGTCGTCTCAGGTGATCTGGTCCGTCGGGTGTCCGTCCGGGAGGATAGAGACATGTCAGTCGATCCCCTCGCTGGTCCAGACGTCGCACTCGAGCGGCAGGTATACGAGTACGTCTCCGGGCGTTCGGCGGCACGTACCTGGCCCGATTCCGCGATGCCGCCCGGTAGCGGGGTCACGGTGGTCCGCGACCCCGAGTGGGACGGACCATGGCGGCAAGAGTTTCACGGCACGATCGATACTCTCGGCGCGCCAGAACCCGTTCGCAATCCCCGTGCGCGCGAAGGGGAGATGGGGTACTGGGTCGCATTCGACGAACCGCAGTACGACGCCGGCGGCGACGGCCCGTACCACAAGGCTCTGATCTGGGATCGGTACCTACGGCCCGACGCGGTTTCCGGCCGTTAGCCCGAGACGAGAGCACCACCCTTCCGTGTGGTTTCCGCCCCTTGCGGGTGGCTTTGGTCCGCATCGTGTCCAACCCTCATGGTGATGGAGATCGGCGGGAGCCCGGGGAGGTGCGTGGATGTCTGATGCCACGGCCCTGGCCTTCGCCCTGCAGGGTCCCTGCGGCTTCGATGTCGAATTCATCGACACCGACGGTGTCCGGCGGCGCGGTCCGCTCTCGCGGTACTGGGGCGAGCCATTCGAACGGGCTCTGCCGGCGCGCTCGTTCCCGTCGTACAAGGGCCAGAAGAACTTCTCGGGCTTGTACTGGGCGGCGACGACGCGGTCCCAGGTGGGCTACGAGTCGTGGGTGGAGCGGGACGCGGCGATGGCGCTGGACTTCGATGCGGCCGTCATCGCTCTGGCGTCCCAGCCCTTCCGGCTGGCCTGGACACACGAGGGTCGGGACCGCGGGCACACCCCGGACTACTTCGCGCGACTGGTGGACGGCACCGGCGTCGTTGTCGACGTGCGGCCACAGGACCTGGTCGATCAGGACACTGCCGAGGTCTTCGCGCTGACCGCGCGGGTCTGCGAGGCGGTGGGCTGGCAGTTTCGCCATATTGGTGATCTGGACCAGCCCTATGCGGCGAACCTGCGCTGGCTGGCGCGCTACCGTCACCGCCGCTGCCATCGGGCTGTGGTGGCGGGCCGGTTGCGGGAGGTCTTCGCCGAGCCGCTGCGCTTGTTCACCGGGGCACAGCGGGTCGGGGACCGGCTGGCCGTGCTGCCGGTCCTCTACCACCTGCTCTGGCGGGGCCGCATAAGGGCAGGCCACCGCGGGGACCGGCCGACAGTACACCGGCACCGCGGGCCGGATCGAGAACGCGGTCGTCGCGGTCGTCGCGGTCTACGCCACCTACGCCACAGCCCACGGACACGCGCCGGTCGACCGGGGACTTTACGTGCAACGTGAGCGGTTCGCCGACCCCGGGCGTATGCGTGCGGCCGGGTTCCCCGACGGGCACGCTTTCGCGGCCAAGGGCCGGATCGCCCGGGATCAGGCCGGGCGAGCGCTGGACGCCGGGCTCGACCCGGCCTGGGCCACCGGCGACGAGGTCCACGGGCGCAGCAGCGAACTACCCGGGGTGTTCGAGCAGCGCGGCATCCGCTACCTCTTCGCCATCGGCCGCGACTTTCAGCCGACTACCTGCGGGCGCGTGAAGATGCGCGCCGGCCAGGCACTGCACCCGGTCGAGGCGCGCGGCTGGAACTGCCGCTCGTGCGGGAACGGCCCCAAGGGCCGGCGCCCGTACCACCGGGCGTGGATCGCCACCGCCTGCTGATCCGCCGGAAGACCAGCGACCCGACCGAGCCAGCCTACTATATCGCCTACGCCCCGGACCACTACCCCTGCCCCCTGACCGACCCGGTCAAGGCCGCCGGCGCCCGCCGGGCGATCGAGGACGATTATCAAGACGCGAAACAGGCCGCCGGCCTGGATGAAACCCAGGCGCGCGGCTACCGGGCCTGGACGCGGCACACCGCCCTCGCGCCGGCCGCCTACGCACTCCTGGCCGCCGCATCCGCGCCGGCCAAAGCCGCCCACCCACGACCCGTCCCGCCCAACGACCCCGACCAGCAGACACCTGCCGACCGCGGCACGACCGCGCTGACCGTCCCCGAGATCCAGCGCCCGCCGACCACAACCACCGCCCAGCGAATACCAGCGAACCAGGACACTGGACTCCATCCGGCCTGCTCAGACCGGCGCCGACGCCACCAGGCCCGAGCCCGCCGGCACCACTACCGCACACCCCTCGCACCCACGGCACGACCACATGTATCAACCCACGAAATCCGACTACCGTATTAGGGTCCGGATATGAAGTTCGATCACAAGTGGGCGAGGGACGGAGCGTGGCGCGGCAGGGTGACCCGCCAGTCATTGTGGTACTCACGGCGTTGAATCTGGAGTACGCGGCGGTGCGCGCACACCTGGTCGGGCCCGAGCGTGGCACGTATCAGGGTGGTACGGGCTTCGAGCTTGGAACGCTCGTCGGCTGCTCGTTGCGTGTGGTATTGGGATTGACCGGTACTACATTCCCAGATCTTGGCACCGGTTGAGCTGACGGGCTGTCATCCGTGGCATGGTGATGCCCGTGACAGTGGAGGACCTGGCCGGCTGGGATGCGGATCTGCGGGCGCTGACGGACGGGTTGGGGTGGCCGTTTCAGCGTCCTGAGCCGCGGCGGGTGTTCGCGGACTTCGTGCGCACGCTGCTGGCCGATGTGCCGAAGAAGAACTCCTGGGGCCTGGCGGAGCACGCCGGGTACGCCACGCCGCGCCCGGTCGAGCAAACTCTGCCTCGACGCCCGCGGCAGGGCCGTCAACGGAACCCCCATCCAACAGTGGACGTGCTACTCGATCAGCAACGAGAACTGGAACTTCGGCTTTACTGACAATCTATTGTCGTCAGGGGTCTCCAATACCTTCAGCCACTGCGTCGCCACACCTGGAAACGTGGCCGGCCTACCAATGGAGTTGCGGTTCTGCGACGGCAACCTCTCGCAGCTCTGGGACCGCCTGCCCGGGTGAACTCGCCGGAGACGCCGCCCATCGCCGTGGACCGGCGATGGGCGTGCGACCTCAGCGGGAAGGCAGCTTCGTTCGGGGGGCCTATGGGATGTGAGAGGGCGGGCTGTGCGGGCTTGACGGGTTTGTTGTTGACGGGCGGTTGAGGTTGCTGGTCGCGGGGTCAGCCGTCCCGGGGGTCACTTCAGAATTCGCACGCCCCAGCAACGCGCGCAGCGCCGAGGCCACCACGCCGGGCTTGTCCTGCGCCGCCATGTGGCCGGCGCCGTCGATGATGCTGAGTGCCGCCCCGGGTCTCCCAGGAGTTCAGGGAAACCGAGGTGTCTTCAGCGGGTACTCGCGGGTTGGTCTGTGTGCTGGGGGGTCGTGTGTCCGGGGGTTCGGCCGAACCGGCTCGTCGACGTTGGGCAAGGCGGCGTGCTTCGGCGGTGAAGTCCGCGTCGACTTGAGCCGAGGTCCTGTGGCCGTATTCATTCCTGAAGGAGTGGGGCCGGTCAAGGGGGTGCAGTGTTCCGAGTTACCCGGGGTGGTTGCTGGCGACGAGGGGCATGAACAGGTCGTCTACGATCCCGAGGACCCGCTCAGGCGGAATCGGCTGGTAGGTCATCAGCATGTCGTGGCGCATCAGGTCGAACGGCAGGGTCAGGACGGCAGGGGGAATGCTGTCGAGGTCGATTTCGCCGCGCTCGTGCGCTCGGGCGAAGATCTGCTCTGACCAGAGTGGGCGGTCGGCCAGGACCTTCTCGCGCACCTGGGCCGGGGTGAGGCCGGTGCCGGCCAGCAGGCCGGAGAACACGGAGCCGATGATGGCGGCGAAGCTGATCCGCGCGCTGCTGGCGCTGTTGAGCAGCGCGATCATGTCGCCGCGCAGGCTCCCGGTGTCGGGAGTCGCGACGGGCTGCGTCGCGCCGTAGTGGCCGATGGCGGCGAGTACCAGCTCGTCCTTCTTGGGCCAGCGCCGGTACAGCACCGCCACGCCCGTCTTCGCGCGGGCCGCGACCGACTCCATCGTCAGCCTGGCGAAGCCGACCTCGACGAGCTCCTGCCACGCGGCCTCCAGCAGGTCGGCCTCCAGTTCCTCCCCGCGCCGCCGTTGCCGGGTCGGTTGTGCCCGTTCAGCCATGGCAACAGGATAGCGACCCGGGGCAGTTAAGAGTTGTTTGCATTCCTTAATGGCCTGCCCTAGCCTCTATAAGAGAAGTATCCATCTCTTATGAAGGAGGGGCGGCATGGCACCGACACCGGCAAAGCCCGCAGCCGAGAAGCTGGACCCCGCGGTGGTCAAGACCGCCTTGATCCTCATCGTCGGCGGGATGGCCGTCGTCTTCGACACCACGATCGTCAGCGTCGCCCTGCACACGCTCTCGGTGAAGCTGGACACCTCGGTCACCACGATCCAGTGGGTGACCACCGGCTACCTGCTGGCGCTCGGCATCGCGGTGCCGCTGTCCACCTGCGGCCTGGCGCGGTTCGGCGGCAAGCGAGTGTGGATCTTCTCCCTCGCCGTCTTCCTGGTCGGCTCGGTCGGCTCCAGCCTCGCCTGGGACGCCGGCTCGCTCATCGGCTGGCGCGTCGTCCAGGGCCTCGGCGGCGGCCTCATGCTCCCGCTGATGAGCACGCTCATCTTCCAGGCCGCGAGCGGCAAGGCGCTCGGGCGGCTGGTCACCTATGTCGCGCTGCCAGCGCTGCTCGGCCCGATCCTCGGCCCGGTGATCGGCGGCGCCATCCTGACACACCTGAGCTGGCGGTTCATGTTCTGGGTGAACGTGCCGTTCTGCGTCATCGGCATCCTGCTCGCCTGGCGTCACCTGAACATCGACGCGCCCTCCCGCACCGGCCCGGCGGCCGGCAAGCCGAAACTCGACGTGCCCGGACTCCTCCTGATCGCGCCCGGCACCTCGCTCGTCCTGCTGGGCCTGGCCGACGCGGGCACCGCCGCCGGATTCGCCCACCCGGACGTCATCATCCCACTCACCGCCGGCGTCGCACTGCTCGCGGCCTTCACCGGCTACGCGCTGCGCAAGAGCCACCCGCTCGTCGAGGTCCGGCTGCTGGCCAGACGGCCGGTCGGCTCCGCCAGCACGGTGCTGTTCTTCTCCGGCTTCTCCCTGTACGGCGCGATGCTCCTGCTGCCGCTGTACTACCAGGACGTGCGCGGCACCACCGCCCTCGCCGCCGGGGTCATGCTCGTCCCGCAGGGCGTCGGCACCCTGCTGTCCCGCACCGTCGTCGGGGGCAACATCGACCGGCTCGGCTCGCGCGTCATCGCCCTGGCCGGCTTCGCCATCGTCGCCGCCGCGACCGTCCCGTTCGCCCTGGCCGGACCGCACACCAGCGAGTGGCTGCTCGCCCTGTGGATGGTCATCCGCGGGTTCGGCCTCGGGGCCGTCACCATGCCGGTGATGGTCGCCGGCTACATCGGCCTGGACAAGCAGCAGATCCCGCACTCCAGCGTGCTCACCAGGACCGCGCAGCAGCTCGGCGGCTCGTTCGGCACCGCCGTCCTGGCGGTGATCCTCGAAGCAGCCGTCGCCGCACACCCCACCACGCCGGCGGACGCGTTCCACGTGGCGTTCTGGTGGTCCGCGGGCTTCTCCGCCCTCGCCGTGCTGCTCTCTCTGTCGCTACCCGGCGCCCAGCGGGAACCCAAGGCCAGCCACGACAACGTCCGAGACCGGAGCGGCAATCCCGTCGAGGCCGAATGACGGGCAGGAGTCCAGGCAATCCAGCGCCATGCCGAAGGGGTTCACCGGATCCTTCTGGCAACAGCCGGTAACCAGTGCTCAAGTACCCCGCTCGCTGCTCATGTTATGGCCCAAGTAGGGCACTGAATACTCATGTAGGTCAGTTCCCTACAGGCGGCTTGTGGCCGAAGCGCCGGTGCATCTCAAAGGCCAGGTCCCGAGCCGTGAGCGTGCCTGCAAGATGCTGGAAGGCGAGGACGCGTGCGGCGGCTTCCTGACCGGCCAGGCTCTCGGGCGGGTAGTAGACCAGGCCGAGTTCCTCAAGGGCTGCGGGCAGAATCTCGGGCACATCGTAGTCGGCCTCGCTGCGGAAGCATGCCACCAGAGCCCGCAGCGACGGGCTGTCGAGGCCGGCGACGAGTGCATCGCACGCTGCGCCGACCACGGCACCCGCGCCCACGGCGCTGATACTCCACAGGGTGGCGGCATCCTGCAGGGCCTCGGCAGCGGTTTCGATCGACGGCACAGTGCCAAGATTTCCTGGAAACCGGGATGAGCGCGAGGAGATATCGTGCGCGTTCTTGTTCGGTGGGTCCTTGCAGCAGCGCGCGGGCGGCATGGGCGTAGCGGATGGCGGCCTTCTCGTCGAGGCCGAACAGGGCGGCGGGGTGGAGCGGGTCGGCGCCGGTGCGAAGGGCCTCGTCAAGCTGCCGGTCCACGCGGAGGCGTTCGAGGCTGGTCCCAGCCCTACGGAAGGGCTCAGTGGGCCAGACTCGGCTGACCGGGCCGAGCTCGGCCGCGGTGTGCTGGCTGATCAGGAGGTGGGAGTTGGCGGTGCAGGGCCAGCGGCTTCGGCGTCACCTCCAGCGCCACGTAGCCGCCCATGCTCACCCCGGCGAGGGTGAACTGCCGCGGCGTGGCCGCAAGCAGCTGTTGCGCGATGCCTTCGATCGAGTCGTCGCGGCGGGTGTCGGCGATCGTTGCGGAGCCGAAAGACTACGCATCGGTGAGCAGCGGATCGTAGAGCCGCGCTGAACAGGCCAGTTCGGGAACCAGCACGGAGTGCATCGCATCTTCGGTCACGGCGCGCGAACCTCGGTCTTCCGCTCGTAAAGTGCTGGTGATCATGATGGCAGGTGCAGATCGAGTGCGGCGGTGATGATGCTGTCGGTGTCGATCCGGTGGTAGCGGTGGATCTCGTCGAGGCTGCCGGACTGGCCGAATCGGGTTACGCCGAGGTGCCGTGCGCGCACGTGGTTGATCCCGGCCAGAAACGCCAGCGTGTGCGGATGGCCGTCGAGCACGGTGACCATCGGTGCGGCCCGATGTGTCGGGAACGCTACGTCGAGCACCCACGTCTCGGCCGCTGTGTGGCCGGCACGCGCCTGCACGGCGTCGAACAGCAGCCCGGGACTGGTGACGCAGACCACGTCGAGCGGGATGTCGAGCGCCGCAAGGCGATCCGCGGCCGCGAGCGCCTCCGGGATCATCGCTCCCATGGCGGCGATCGTCACCGCGGGAGCCCCGGTTGCGCGCCGGATCGGGTACGCGCCCGCGACGACCTGCTTGCGCCGCAGCTCACGGGCCGCCGGGTCGGCCGGGACCCCGGCAAGGCTCTGATCCACGGGCCGCGTGGAGAGTCGCAGGTAGGCCGACCCGCCGTCGGGCCGGCCGAGCCTGGCCAGCGCGGCGAGCAGCGTCCATTCGACGTCGATGACGAACGCCGGTTCGTAGCTGAGGCATCCGGGCTGTTCGAGCCCTATAGACGGGGTCTTGATCGACTGGTGGGCTCCGCCTTCCGGGGCGAGTGTGACGCCGGACGGGGTGCCGACCAGGATCGATTGGCCGCCCGCGTAGATGCCGAAGGACCACGGTTCGAGGGCTCGTTCGATGAACGGGTCGTAGAGCACGCCGATCGGCAGCAGCCGCTGACCCCAGCGGCTCCAGGTGGTGCCGAGTTCGCCGAGCAGGCCGACGAGGTTCGTCTCGGCGATGCCGAGTTCGATGTGCTGGCCGGTGGGCTGCTCGCGCCAGTGCAGGATGGTCTCGGGGTCGTCGTCGAACCAGTCGCGACGCTCCCTCGCCGACCAGACGCCGACCTTGTTCACCCAGCCGCCCAGGTTGGTCGAGGAGGAGACGTCGGGGCACAGGGTGACGACGTGCCGGCCGACCTCGGGCGCTGAGCAGGTCAGGTCGAGCAGCGCGCGTCCGAGCGCGGCCTGGGTCGTGGCTTTCCCGGCAGGGGTGCGCCCGAAGTCGCTCGGAACCGCGGGCGGGGCCTGGACGGCGATCGGCTCGCGCCGCAGCTGCTCGGCGACCCGCGCGCAGAGCGCTCCCGCGTCCGAGTCCGGGTCGGGCTTGACCCACGGGAACTCGGGCGAGGCTCCGACCTTTGCTGCCAGGTCGGCGAGCTGATCGCCGGTCAGCAGCGACGAGTGGTTCTGCGGGTGGCCCTCGGTGGCAAGCCCGAACCCCTTGATCGTGTATGCGAGGATCACCGTCGGGCGCGAGTCGTCGATCGAGCTCAGTGCCTCGCTGAGCGCGTCGAGGTCGTGGCCGCCGAGGTTGCGGATCGCCGCGTGCAGCGTGGCGTCGTCCAGGGTGCCGACCAGGGCGCGGAGTTCCTCGGCGCCCGCGTCGGCACCGGGCAGCCGCTCGCGCAGTTGCTCGGGCGTGCACCGCAGCAGGCGCTGGTACTCCGCGTTCGGCATGCCGTCGATGCGCCGCCGCAGGGCCTCTCCGTCCGGCCGCTGGAACAGTTCCTGCAGCAGACGGCCGTACTTGACCGTGAGCACCTGCCATCCGGCCGATTCGAACATGCCGGCGAGGCGGGTGCCGCCGGGCTCGGGCACGACGCGGTCGAGCGACTGCCGGTTGAGGTCCACGATCCAGCAGACCTCGCCGAGTTCGGCCACCATCGGGTCGAGGACCGCCTCCCAGCACGCGCCTTCGTCGAGCTCTGCGTCGCCGAGCAGCGAATACTGGCGGCCCATGCCGGTCGCGCCGCCGTGCGCGTCCAGGTAGCGGGCGGCCAGCGCACCCCAGATCGGCGCCGTGGCCCCGATGCCGACCGAGCCGGTCGAGTAGTCGACCTGGTCCGGGTCCTTCGAGCGGCTCGGGTAGCTCTGCAGGCCGCCGAAGGCGCGCAGCGTCGTGAGGTACTTCTCGTCGAGGCCGCCGAGCAGGTAGTTGATCGCGTGCAGCACCGGTGAGGCGTGCGGCTTGACCGAGACCCGGTCGTCGGCCCGCAGGTGCTCGAACCACAGGGCCGTCATGATCGTGACCATCGACGCCGAGGATGCTTGGTGTCCGCCGACCTTCAGCCCGCTCGGGTTCGGCCGCACCCGGTTCGCGTCGTCGATGATCGCCGTTGACAGCCACAGAATCCGCTGCTCGACCTCGCGCAACGTCGTAGGGTTCATGAAAGAACCTCCATCGTTATCACATATATCAGCGAACCATACGTGGCTCGGCGCGGGGGCGCCAGCCCTGGCGGCGAGCGTCGCGGCGGGTGTGCGGTCAGCTTAGAGGACAACTTTGTATCTTAATGGAGGCGGGTCGTGGCGAACGCGAAATTGCAGCTCAGATCGGCGTACATCGCGATGGGCGCCGTGCTCGGCGCTGTATGGATGATCAGCTCGGGCCAGTCGCTGCTTGTACACGTGATCCGCAGCCTGGTCGCGGTGATCGTCGTGATGCTGCTGCTCAGAAGGCGCCTGGCCAAACGGGACCCGGCGCAGGCGCCGCAGATCTCGTTCGCGTCGGTTATCGGGGCCAAGCTCGTCCTGCTCCTGCTCGCGGCGTGGGCCGAGTGGGCGCTCGAGCGGGGGAACGTGGCGCATCCGGACATGATCGTCGCCGGGGGACTGTTCGTCGTCGTGGCCCTCACGGGGCCGTTTGCCCACCGTTTCTTCGTGCGCCGAGAAGGAACGGATCATGTCTAGGACTGCTCTGACCAATGCCAGGGTCTTCGACGGCCGAACCGTCGGGAAGCCGATGACTGTCGTCATCGACGGCGACCGCATCGGCACCGACCCCGAGGGTGCGCGGATCATCGATGCGAAGGGCGCGGTCCTGCTGCCGGGCCTGATTGACGCGCACATCCACGTGACCGGCGTCGCGGACCTGGAGCGCCTGCGCGATCACGGAGTGACCACCGCCTTGGTGATGGCCTCATGGCCGCCCGAGCTCGTCGCATCGTTGCAAGGTAAGTCAGGGCTCACTTCTCTGCGGACCGCCGGAACCCCGGCGGCCGGCCCCGGCGGGAACCATGCGAAGATGCCGGGCTTCCCGAGAGACGGCATCATCACCGACCCCGGTCAGGCACGCCTGTTCGTGGCTCGGCGGGTGGCTGAGGATTCTGACTACATCAAGGTCATCACCGAGACGCCCGGCCACGGCGGCCTCGATCAGCCCGTGCTCGACGCGCTCGTCAACGAGGCTCACCACTACGGCAAGCGCGTCGTCGCACACGCCTCCGCCGCAGGCGCGTACGGCATGGCGCTCGACGCCGGCGTGGACGTGCTCACGCACGCGCCGCTGGACCAGGCGCTCACCGAGGATGCCGTGCGGCGCATGGCTCGCGAGCACCGGATCGTGGTTCCGACGCTGACCATGATGGAGAGCATCGTCGAGCGCTTCGGCCGAGTCGGCCCCGCGTACGAACCGGCCCGCGCGAGCGTCGGCGCGATGTACCGCGCGGGCATCCCCGTGCTCGCCGGCACGGACGCCAACTCGGCCCCCGGGGCCCCAGCCTCGGTCCCGCATGGCAGCAGCATGCATCGAGAGCTCGAACTGCTCGTCGACGCGGGCCTGAGCACCGTCGATGCGTTGCGCGCGGCTACCGCGTTGCCAGCTAAGTACTTCGGCCTCGATGACCGCGGCACGATCGCACCCGGCCGACGCGCGGATCTCCTCCTCGTCGACGGCGACCCCCTCGCTGGCATCACCGCCACGCGCAATGTCCAAGGCGTGTGGTGCGGCGGCGTGGAGGCGACCATCCGATGAGGCCGTATGTTGTGACGCTCGGTACGGCCGGTGGGCCGCGCTGGTGGCGGGCACAGGACGCGTCTGTGCGCGCCGGCATCGCGACGGCGGTCGTCGTCGGGGACGCCACGTACCTGGTGGACTGCGGGTACGGCGTCGGCACGCAATTCACGCGGGCCGGTCTGCCGCTGCGGTCGCTGCGCGCGGTCTTTCTTACGCATCTGCACTCGGATCACACGATCGACCTGGCCGCGCTGGTCCTGTTCGGCTTGATGTCCCTCGACGCGCCCGAGCGTGGTCCGGTCAGGCTGCTCGGCCCAGGGGATCGGGGAATGCTTCCCCCGTTCTCCCCGCGCGCTGAGAGCACACCTGCGATCCTCTTCGCGGAAGATCCGACTCCCGGCACGAGGGCGATGTTCGACTCGCTGATGCGCGCCTACGCGACAGACCTCGCCGACCGCATGCTCGATTCGCTGCGGCCCTCGCCCTATCGGTTCGTCCTGCCGCAGGACATCCGCATCCCGGCCGACGTCGGATTCCACGCGAACGACAACCCGTCCCCGGCCGGGATGGCGCCCTTCGAGGTGTACCGCGACGAGTTGGTCCGGGTGACCGTGACGCTCGTCGAGCACAGTCCCGTGGCCCCGGCGTTCGCGTTCCGCTTCGACACCGCGTCCGGATCGGTCACCATCTCCGGCGACACAGCACCCTGCGACAACCTCGTGCGGCTGGCGGCGAACACCGACCTGCTCTTGCACGAGGCCCTCGACTTCGATTGGGCACGGCACGGCTACCCGGGCATCGACCCGAGTACCGCGACCGCGATCATCGACCACCATCGCAAGGCGCACAGCTCACCGGAACAGGCGGGGTTGATCGCGACGAAGGCGAGTGCGCGGTCGCTGGCCCTGCATCACCTGGTGCCGGGGACGTCCGACGAAACGGTTTGGCAGGCGGCGAAGCAGACTTTCACTGGTCCGCTGCACGTGCCTGACGACCTCGCCGTCATCCCATTCGGCTCATGACTCCGCAGCGGGCACATCGAGCGCGTTGCGGGCCAGGTGCTCATTGCGCTCCAGATGCCGGTGGATCTCCTCGGCGACGACCTCGGGATCGCGCGTGCGGAAGGCCTCGACCAGCGCCTCGTGTGCCTGCTCACGGCGGTGGTGCTCCTTCGGATCGAGGTCCAGTTTCCCGAAGCCGATCCGGATGTACCGTTCGGCGGCACGCCACAGCGTAGTCAGGGTTCGTATGTCCCACGCGGTGGCCGCCGGGGCGAGCAGGGCCAGGTGGAACTCGTGGTGCGCGTCGTAGATCTCGTCCATGCCGAGGCGCTCGTCACGGAAGCCCGCGGCCACAGCCTCGAGCCGGTCGAGTTCCTCTTCGGTCAGCAGCTTGCACGCCCGGCCGCCGATCTCGGGCTCCAGCGCACGCCGCAGCCGGTATATCGCGTGCAGGTCGTCCAGGTCCAGCGGCGCGACCAGGGCGCTGCGCCCGGGACGCGTGATCACGAGCCCTTCGCTTTCCAGGTACTTCAGCGCGTCACGCACAGGAATGAAGCTGACATTGAGCATCTCGGAGATCTCGCGCAGGGAGAACTCACGCCCGGGTTCCAGGTCGCCGGACAGGATGGCGCGGCGCAACTCCGCCGTCACCTGGCCGGCAACCGACCGGGACTCGATCGGGCGTACGCCGCTTGGGGCTTTCGCCACTCGACTCTCCACTCTGCGACTGCGGACCTGCGCGGTTATGCTGCTATCAACTATAACGACGGGCGAGAAGCGGCATCAGCACCTCGTCGACGATCGCATCGATCTCGGCCGGGGTCACGCTGCCGTGGTCCAGCAGTTCCGCGATGACCAGGCGCGGCCCGACGGCGGCGATGCGCGGGGTGATCGCGGCGGCCTTGGCCTCACCGCGATCCGCAGCTGCCCGCAGGATGTCGAGGATCAGCTGCTGCCGGGGCTCGATGATCAGTCGGCGCACGTTGCTGTACAGCTCCGGGTGGCGGCGGTGCTGAGTGATGAGCGGCAGCAGCGCGCGGCCGTGCGGCTCGTGTTCCAGGATGCGCGCAAAGGCCCCGAGCAGGAAGACGAGGTCGCCGCGCAGGCTCCCGGAATCGGGCCGCGGCACGTCGCCGAAGCCGGAGACGGGGTCGGTCAGCGCGGCAAGGACCAGTTCGGCCGGAGTGGTCCAGCGCCGGTAGAGCGAGGTCTTGCCGGTTTCCGCGGCGGCCGCGATCTTGTCGAAGCTCAGCCGGTCGAAGCCGTTCTCCGCCAGTTCCTCGAGCGTCGTTCGGTAGATCGCGCCGGTCAGCGAGCTGCCGCGGCGCCGCGTGCCGCCGGAGCGGGCAGCTGGCTCCGGGGCCGGTCGGGACGCTGGCATGCAGGCTGTTATAGCCGTCCTGGGCCGCCCGCGCACCTTTGGCCCCCGCCGCGTGGCCCACGCCGGACTAGTGTTATCAAATATCATGCACTAGCGTGAACTCTATTCTCGCCCAAGGAGCCACTTGTGCGCATCGCCAACCTCTCCGGCCGGCTGGTCCTGGTCGTCGACGATCTGGCCGTGGACGTCGGACTCGCCAGCGACGGCCGCTTCGCCGCGGACCCGCAGGCCGTGTACGAGCGCTGGGACGAGTTCCGCGCGTGGGTCAAGGGCGCGCGGCTGCCAGCCGGCATGGCCTTCGACCCGGCCGACCTGGGCTCTCCCGCGCCCGCGCCGCGCCAGGTGATCGCCGCCGGACTGAACTACCGCGGCCACGCCGCAGAATCGGGCTTCGCGTTGCCGACGGGCATGCCGCCGGTGTTCACCAAGTTCGTCACCAGCATCACCGGACCGTTCACGGAGGTCGCGCTGCCGCCGGGCGGCCACACCGACTGGGAGATCGAACTCGTCGCGGTCATCGGGACAGCCGCGCACCACGTCGGCGCGCAGGACGCCTGGAGCTACGTGGCGGGACTCGCGGTCGGCCAAGACCTGTCCGAGCGGATAACCCAGCTCGAGGGGCCGTCCCCGCAGTTCAGCCTCGGCAAGTCGTTCCCCGGCTTCGCCCCGATCGGCCCCTGGCTGGTCACCCCGGACGCGTTGACTGAGCCGGACGACCTGGAGTTGCGCTGCACGCTCAACGGCGGGGAGGTCCAGAAGAGCCGGACGAGTGAGCTGATCTTCTCAGTTCCCGAACTGCTCGCCCGGCTCTCCTCGGTCCTCCCGCTGCTGCCCGGCGACATCGTGTTCACCGGCACCCCAGCGGGCGTGGGCCTCGGCCGCAATCCGCAGCGCTGGCTCGCCCCCGGCGATGTGCTGATCAGCACGATTGAAGGCATCGGCGAACTGCGGCAGCGCTTCGTCGCCTGAGGCCGCCTGAATCAGTACACGGGCTATGTCGACACCGATCAAGGAGGATCGCATGACCGCCACCCCCAAGTTCGCGCACGTCGTATTCCAGACCAGCCAGCCCGCCGAGATGCGCGACTGGTACTGCTCGGTCCTCGACGGCCACACCGTCTACCAGGACGACGCGCTGTGCTTCATCACCTTCGACGACGAGCACCACCGCGTGGCTCTGCTCACCCCGCCCGTGCCGCTTGAGCGCAAGACCGCCACCACCGCCTGCGCGCACCACGTCGCCTACACCTTCACAGACCTCGACGAACTGCTCGCGCGCTACGAGAAGCTCCAGGCGCACGGCATCCTCCCCGCGGTCTGCATCGCGCACGGCGTTACCACCTCGATGTACTACCGGGATCCGGACGGCAACTTCGTCGAGGTGCAGATCGACAACTTCGCCGAGCCGGAACAGGCCACCGCGTACATGCGCGATGCGGAGTACCGCGAGGACTCGGTCGGCCCCGCGTTCGATCCAGCTGCAATGCTCGACGCCAGGCGCGCAGGCGCGGACGTCGTCGAGCTGACCAATCGCGCCTGGGCGCTCAAGCAGCAGCTCCCGAGCCCGATGCACGTCCTGACCGGTGCCGCCTGACATGCTGGATTACCAGGTAATCGTGGCTGGTGGCGGGCCGGTTGGTCTCGCCACCGCCGTCGAGCTCGGGCGCCGTGGCATTAACGTCCTGATCATCGAGCCGCGCGAGGCCGTCTCGCACGCCCGGCCGCGCTGCAAGACTGTCAACGTGCGCACCATGGAACACCTGCGCCGCTGGGGCATCGCCGACGAGCTGCGTGCACGCGCGCCCCTGTCCGTCGAGTGGTCGCAGGACGCCGTCTTCTGCACCTCGCTCGTCGGCCGTGAGTTGTCGCGCTTCACCGGCGTCCTCGGGCTCCGCCGCGACGGCGATCGCTTTCCTGAACCGGGGCAGCAAGTGCCGCAGTACATCCTCGAAGAACTGCTCCGCGACACAGTACGGAACCTGCCGACCTGCACGTTCGTCACCGGCGTCGCGCTTACGAAAGCTGAGCAGGATGCTGATCAGGTCCTCGTCATGCTGACCGACGGCAACAGCGCGACGCGCACCGTGGCCGGCGAATACCTCGTTGGCTGCGACGGCTCGCGCAGCGCTGTGCGCGAGATGATCGGCGCTCGGTATGTGGGGCAGCAGGCGCTGCGCTCCAACTTCGGCATGGTCTTCCGCGCACCCGGCCTTTGGCGAGATGTGCAGCACGGGAAAGCCGTCCACTACTGGATCATCAACCCCGAGTGCCCCGCGCTGCTCGGCCCGATCGACGACTCGGAAACCTGGTGGATCATCGCGTTCGGTATCGATCGGGAGACCGGCGAACGCGATGCCCTCCGGCTGATCGACGGCGCGACCGGTACGAAGACCGACGCCACCGTGCTCTCGACCGACCCGTGGACCGCGCGGATGCAGATCGTCGACCGTATGCGCGACGGACGCATCTTCCTCGCCGGCGACGCCGCGCACCTGAACCCTCCGTTCGGTGGCCACGGTCTGAACACCGGCATCGGCGACGCCGTCGACCTCGGCTGGAAACTCGCCGGGGTCCTCCAGGGCTGGGGCGGGCCCGCCCTGCTCGACAGCTATGAGCTCGAACGCCGCCCGCTCCAGGAGCGAGTCATCCGCGAAGCGACTGCGAACATGGCCGTCACCTCGCCCGAACTCCTCGATGCCGACCTCGACGCCGACGGGCCGGCCGGCGAGAGCGCGCGACAGGCGTCTGCCGAACGCATCCAAGCCAGCAAGGCCGCCGAGTTTCACTCGCTCGAGTTGGTCCTCGACGCATGCCTGGATAAGTCCCCTGTCATCAGGCACGAGGCCGGCATCGCGGGTTCCCGCCTGCCCCACGCCTGGCTGGGCAAGGGCATGTGCTCTGTCTACGACGAACTCGGCTCAGGCTTCACGCTCCTCTGCCTCACGTTCGCGGCGCTGGAGCACAGCCACCTGCTCACCTGCGCAGCGCAGCGCAAGGGAATCCCCTGCAAGGTGGTCGACCTAAGCACGACCGCGCTGCGCCCACGCTACGGCGCCGAACTCGTGCTCGTGCGCCCGGACCAATATGTCGCATGGTCCGGCGACCAACTTCCCGCCCCCGAACCGCTTATCGGCCAGGTCACGGGGTTTGCCGCAGAGCCGTAGCAACGCGATTGGGCGGACACGGTACACGCGCACTTCCGCACTCGGCGCTCAACCACGCGTGAAGTCCGTGAGCGTCTCCCGACCAGGGTCGACACATCCGGTTAAGGACCCGAAGTCAGTTAGTTCGTGGGTCAGGCCCCACCGGGAGACGCTCACCAAGCATTGTCACTGTTAGTTCTTGAAGTTGTAGACCTCGTCGTGGGTGCCGATCGCTTCCCAGACGATGTGCCGTTCGCCGGAGGTGACTTCGTCTCCGTAGCGAAAGAGCGCCCGGCCGTCGGGGGCGAAGGTCAGCGACCAGATCTCGGTGTTGGCCAGCTTGTGCACCCGCAGTTGCGGGCTGAACGAGCCGCCGGCCTTCAGGTTCGCGATGAACACCGCCAGCGCCTGCTTGAACGCTACGCGCTGCGCCGCATCCAGTTTGCCCCACTGGCGCTGGAACGCCGCCAGGGCCTCGTAGGTCGGCATCTACGCTTCGTCCAGCGAGGCGAGGAACTCCTCCTGCGAGGCGTAGCGCGTGCTGTGGCCAGCCAGGCGGTCGGCTTCGGCCTCGGCGATACGCGCCTGCCACGTCGGGGTCCAGAACCAGGCCTGGTCCGCCGGGATCGAGAGGGCCGGGGTCAGCACGATGCGCCCCTCCTCCTCGGTCACGATGAACTCGTCACCCTCGGCCAGGTGCATCCGCTCGGCGATCTCCCGCGGAATCGTCATGATGTTCTTCTTGCGCAGCACCGCCTTGTTGGCGCGCTCCCGAGTCTGCATGACGCGACCTTCCGCTTGGACGACTTTCGTCCAAGACTACTCTTCGTCCAGCTAACCGGTGAGGCCCCCCGCACGAGCTCACACCCCGACGCCCCACCGACCGGGACGCCGCCTCTGCGAGGTGAAACCTGCCCGGACCGCGGCACGCCGCAGCCCGATCGGGACCGGGCCGGGAGCCCGGCCAGCGCAAGGCCAGAGCCGACCGCCCGGCGCCGTGATGAGGACCTGTGAAAACGGCCAGGGCTGGTCGGATACGCCCCCGTCTGGTAGCGCCTGAACTCGGGGTCGCGGGGCCGGGGCGGCTGCCTGATCAGGATCACGGCGCTCGTCGCCGTCAAGGGCGCCTTCGGCGTCGCTCCGCGACAGCCACACCCGCCCCGGACCACTCCTCCCGCCTCAAAGCCACCGCACTTGCCGGCCAGCCCCGACGCCGTGTCGCCGAGTTCGCCGTACAGCAGTTCATGCTGCGGAGCCCCATCCATCGAACAGGTCCGGCCCGCCAGAAGAGCGGAAGCCGGCCGACTTCAAGGAGGATCATCAGTTTTGTTCAAGACCAGCCGCCGTGCGCGCCGCGTGGAACACACCGCCCTAACCAGCGCCCCCACGACCGATACCCGGCCCTCACCAGCAGCCGAAAACGACACCGGCCACGAGCCCAGAACGGAGCGGCGCCCGGCCCCGGCCGTCACCGCCGCACCGGGCACTCCCTGACGTCCGGAACACCAACAAACGCACAGGCGCACCGTTAAATCAAAGAAATGACAATATGCATATAGAAAACCCCCAGCTCAGAGGCATGAGCTGGGGTTTTTTGCAGAGCCCCCTATCGGAATTGAACCGATGACCTACGCATTACGAGTGACCGCAAACGCACATTAGGCCGCAGGTTCAAATACGTCCGGCACCGTCCGCAGACGTACTCCGGTGCAGGTCAGCCGATGTGTCTGCCCACGTCCCCAGACGTGGGCGGACACTGGCGTACACAGGCGTACTGCAACTCGCCGTGCAACTGGATGCGAACCCTGACGCGCAATCAGCAAGCGGCCTAGGACAAGACATCCAGGGTTACCGCCCGGGGGGGGAGCCGGACAGCGCTGCTTACCCAGCGACTGGTGGCCATCGCGGTGCGGGACCTCGCTGACGCTGAGACACACGAGCGCACCCGGATCACGCAACAGGCTGCGGCATGAGCCCGGCCCCCGACGAGCGCATGCGCATCCGCGCCGCCATGAACCGGATCTTCGAGGGCACTGCTCAACAGTCCAACGGCACGCTGGCTGTCGTCGCACTCGCCCGGGGAGCCGGTATCCCACACAACGTCCTGACCCAGCGCCACCCCGGCCTGCGCAGTTACATAGACCGAATCCAGCCAAGACTTGATCTGAGCAGCCAGGGATCACGACCCTGTCCAAGGGTGCAAGTTGGCCGACGTGATGGTCCCGCCGACCACCGTGAAGATCCCCGTGTACGTTGTCTGTGTTCCGTCCGTCCGCACCGTGTGGAGACTCACGAACGCAGTCGTCGCATCTGTGTTTGTGACGCTGACGGTGTCCCTGGCGACAGTGGCGAATCCCGCCGCGAAACTGGCATATGGCTGGCTGAGATTCTTGCCACCCAGATCCCATGCCGCCTGATAGTCGTGCCTATCGATAGCCGCGAAATAGGCTTCGACTACGCTGGCCGGACCCGTCGCCGTGTGGGAAGAAGCGAGGGAAGGGGCGGACGTCTCGGCCCCCACGCTGACCCCACCGGTGATTCCATATTGGTTATGGCTCGCCGTGAATTCTGACATTACCAACCATGCAACGGCGGCGGCCACCGTCAAGACAGCGAGCGGCGCCCCCACTAACGCAACCAAGGCGCGCGTCACACGCCGCCGCTCTACGCCTACCGGTGCCGGCGCGGAGTGCTGCATAGGACGTGTAACCCGTCCTCGCGTGGTCCTCGACTTGTTTCCCACCCCATCACCAGGGGCTCGCGGAGGCGAGATGACATGCCCGGGACCGGCGTCATCTGCAACGGTCGCCGTCGCCGTCGAGGCGAGACCCTCCGTTGCCGGCCGGGCGCCTGCAGCGAGAAGAACCTGCGCCCACCATGGTGAGACGCAGATCGACAGCCACGGTTGTCGCGTCTGGCTGATGGCACCGAGACGGTTGAGCCAGTCAGTCACGGCCTTCACTTGAGACCCCTTCCAAGGGTTCCACTGGAACGTCTGGGCGTGCGGACCGCGCTTGCTCCTGTAATTCCGGGGGCTCTGCTGGAGCATCTGGGGGCGCGGAAGGTGGTCGCTCCCCTACCTCCACACCGGACAGGATGCCCCTGACAGTCGCCGGAGCGCCCGCGCCCATGATGAACGCAGGCCAGCCTCCAGACATCTGGGCATGCGCAGCTGCAGGAACCATCGCGCCCAGCACCATCCACCCAGCGAAGACGAAAAGCCGTGGCCCCAGCCCGCCCTCATCTGACCACGGCCAACGAAAGCCCGCAGCACGAATGGCGGCCATCAACGAAGCCATCGATCCGGCAGCGCCTCCAACGAGCCCCCACAGTGCCGCCTGCATCCAACTCATGCGCAGAAAGATAACCACGACCGACACTGACACGCAGGAGAACGGTCAAATCTTCACCGTTTCGAGGAGTACCGGGGAGCTCCCAACTTAGTGGCCGATCATGGATATTATGGGTTCAGCTGTTGACTTGCACGAGGCGACCCTCAAAAGTGATCGAATGCACTTTGAAGGCATCGCCCACCTCGCTCGGCCCTACTGGCTGGACTCAAGGTCACTTGGATCACACCTGCGGCTCTTGTTGCAGTATACCGAGGAACGCCGACGTCAGAATTTCGTTCAGGGCGGCGACCCGGGCCAGCTAATCGACAGAGCCACGAACCCTATCGCCAGGCGAGGAATGTTCGGAAACCTGATAGGCCTTCACGTTAGGAGAATGGCCCAGCCAGGCCACTCATTGCACCATTACTCAAGATGATTTTGTTGAAGTGCCAAGCTCAAAGAGCTCCAGGTATCGCTGTGTGCCTCGCACCTATCCTCGTCGGCCGAAGAACCTTCCACGCGCCGCAGCGCCGTGGAATTGCGACTCCGGTGCCCATTCGCTCCTCGACAAGCATGGAGCCTGGCGCATCACCCCCGAGCAGTAAGTGCGCGCGGTACGCCGTTACTGCGACGAGATCGGCCGATCTCAGTGGGCGGCATATGCATATTCGGACAGTGTCCACTCAGTTATGGTGTTTCGGCCGGGTTGGCGTTTCGCGGATACGTGCTCGATGCAGAGTGCATCCAGTGGTCGACAAGGTCTATGCACGTTAATGGCCGAAGGCGTGCGAGCATTGGGAGCGCTACATGCCAACCTGCTAACGATAGCGATTGAGCAAGCATCCGTTCAGCTGCAGAAACTAGCAACGTATCTCGGGCGGACGAATCCTCTTGGCCAGCAGAGACGCGCGGTGTCTCGTTGACGTTGCTGCTTTCGACCAACACCTGGGCTATGTCGGCAAAGGCCTTGGCGCGCCTTTGTGGATTTTCTATGCTGCGGGCAAGCTGCTCGGCGTCCTCAATTCGACCGGTTACCGCCAGCACTCGTATCAAACCGGCAAGTAGCTCTGTCCGCTGCTTCGTATCGTGGATGCCGCGGGCGAGTTTCTCGGCTCGCTCGATCGGACCAAGCTCGGCCAGCGCTCGGGCTACACTGGCAAAAACCTCTGTTTGATGGTTTGCGTCGTGGATGCCACGGGCGAGTTGCTCGGCGCCCCGGGCAAGTTGTTCGGCTTGTTCGATCCGGCCGGCTGCCGCCAGTGCTCGGGCGACATCGGCAAGCACCTTACCTCGCCGCCACGGGTCGTCGATGCCGTAGGCAAGTTGCTCGGCCTCCTGGGCGAGTTGTTCGGCTTGTTCCATCTGGCCGGCTGCCGCCAGCGCTTGGGCCACATCAACAAGAGCCCCGGCCTGCCACCATCGGCCGTTGATGGTGTGGGCGAGTTGCTCAGCTTGCTTGATCTGGCCGGCTGCCGCCAGAGCCCGAGCCACACCAGCAAGCACCTCAGCCCGCCGCCACGGATCTTTGATGGTGTGGGCGAGTTGCTCAGCTTGCTTGATCTGGCCGGCTGCCGCCAGAGCCCGAGCCACACCAGCAAGCGCCCCGGCCCACTGCCACGGGTCTTTGATGGTGTGGGCGAGTTGCTCAGCTTGCTTGATCTGGCCGGCTGCCGCCAGAGCCCGAGCCACACCAGCAAGCGCCCCGGCCCGCCGCCACGGGTCTTTGATGGTGTGGGCGAGTTGCTCAGCTTGCTTACCCCGACCGAGTTCGGCCAGTGCTCGAGCTGCATCAGCAAGCGCTCCATCCCGCCGCCACCGGTCGTCGATGCTGTGGGCGAGTTGCTCAGCTTGTTCGATCTGGCCGGCTGCCGCCAGTGCTCGGGCCACATCAGCAAGCGCCCCGGCCCGCCGATTCGTGTTCTTGATGCTGTGGGCGAGTTGCTCAGCTTGTTCGATCCAGCCGGCTGCCGCCAGCGCTCGGGCCACGTCAGCAAGCACCTCAGACAGCTGCCACGGCTCGGTGAAGCTGCGGGCGAGTTGCTCGGCTTGCTCACCCCGACCGAGTTCGGCCAGTGCTCGAGCCACATCGGCAAGCACCTCAGCCCGCCGCCACCGGTCGTTGATGGTACGGGCGAGTTGCTCGGCTTGTTCGACCCGGCCAACTACTGTCAGTGCTCGGGCGACATCAGCAAGCACCTCAGGCCGCCGCCACAATGCGTCGTTAATGGTGCGGGCGAGTTGCTCGGCTTCCCGGGCGAGTTGCTCGGCTTGTTCGACCCGGCCAACTACTGTCAGTACTCGGGCGACGTCAGCAAGCACCTCAGACAGCTGCCACGGCTCGGTGAAGCTGCGGGCGAGTTGCTCGGCTTGTTCGATCCGGCCGACTGCCGCCAGCGCCCGAGCCACACCAGCAAGCGCCCCGGCCCGCCGCTGCGGGTCGTCGATGCTGCGAGCGAGTTGCTCGGCTTGTTCGATCCGGCCGACTGCCGCCAGCGCCCGAGCCACACCAGCAAGCGCCTCGTCCCGCCGCTTCGTGTTCTTGATGCTGTGGGCGAGTTGCTCGGCTTGTTCGATCCGGCCGACTGCCGCCAGCGCTCGAGCCACACCAGCAAGCGCCCCGGCCCGCCGCTGCGGGTCGTCGATGCTGCGAGCGAACTGCTCTGCTTGCTCGCTCCGACCGAGTTCGGCCAGCGCTCGAGCCACATCAGCAAGTACCCCGGCCCGCCGCTCCGCATTGTTGATGCTGTGCGCGAGTTGCATTGCTTGCTCGCTCCGACCAAGTTCGGCCAGCGCTCGAGCCACACTAGCAAGCGCCCCGGCCCGCCGCTGCGGGTTGTTGATGCTGTGGGCGAGTTGCTCGGCCTCACCGGCGAGTTGCTCGGCTTGCTGGATCCGGCCGGCCGCTGCCAGTACTCGGGCCACATCAGCAAGCGCCCCAACCCGCCGCTGCGGATCGTCGATACGGCGAGCGAGTTGCTCGGCCTCACCGGCGAGTTGCTCGGCTTGCTGGATCCGGCCGGCCGCTGCCAGTACTCGGGCCACATCAGCAAGCGCCCCAACCCGCCGC